>MDSV01161554.1_pt1 | contig 15185 bp, 19 predicted proteins | sample 810851 | NCBI WGS metagenome assembly MDSV01 (sample SAMN05326640, study PRJNA326480) | marine metagenome | isolation source: seawater | place: Atlantic Ocean: North East | collected 2012
AAAACACGCACCATTAAAGCACGTGTTGTATTTGATAATCCTGATTTGATCCTGCGTCCTGAAATGTTTGCTGAGATGACCATTCACTCAGAAGAGCAAAAAGATGCGGTCATTGTTCCGGCAGAAGCTGTTGTGCGCTCTGGCACCCGCAATCAAGTTTTTGTCGTGCGCGATGAAGGTAAATTTGAGCCAAAAGATGTGATTCTAGGCTTAGAGTCCGATGGTAAAGTCATCGTATTAAGTGGCGTAAATGCTGGCGATACGGTCGTGACATCAGCACAGTTCCTCATTGATTCAGAATCCAAACTCCGTGAAGCCACACAAAAAATGCTGGAAGTGGCACCAGGAGAAACACCTAATATGGAACCTGGCATGAAGATGGATAATACAATTCCAGCGAATGAACATATTCACGGAGCAGATGATGATAAATAGTATTATTAATGCGTCTATCCGTGAGAAATTTCTTGTTCTGATTGCGGCTATTCTAATTACTGCGGGTGGTTTTTGGTCATATAAAACCATCTCGCTAGATGCAATACCGGATCTCTCTGATGTCCAGGTGATTATATTTACGGATTATCCGGGGCAATCTCCGCAAGTGGTTGAAGACCAGGTTACCTACCCATTAACCACCACGATGTTGGCCGTACCGAAATCAAAAGTGGTGCGCGGTTATTCGTTTTTTGGGTTGTCATTTGTCTTCATTATTTTTGAAGACGGCACCGATATGTATTGGGCGCGGTCACGTGTTCTGGAATCACTCAATTATGTCAGTGGTGATTTGCCAGCTGGTGTGACGCCAGCCTTGGGGCCTGATGCGACCGGAGTTGGTTGGGTTTATGAATATGCATTAGTCGATAAAACCGGCACACATGATCTAGCACAATTGCGCTCCATACAGGACTGGTATTTACGTTACCCGCTGCAAACCGTTGCTGGCGTATCAGAGGTTGCTTCGGTGGGTGGCTATGTGAAGCAGTATCAGGTTGAGGTGAATCCTAATGCGCTGATGGCTTACAATATTCCGCTCTCAAAGGTGAAACATGCCATCAAGCGTTCCAATGCCGATGTGGGCGGACGTTTGATAGAGAAGTCCGAAACCGAATATATGGTGCGCAGCTCAGCGTATATCCAATCAATTGAAGAGTTGAAAATTATTCCTGTGGGCGTGGATAAGAATGGCACCCCAATTTTATTACAAGACGTTGCGCATGTGCATATCGGGCCAGAACTGCGCCGGGGACTCGTTGATCTTAACGGTAACGGTGAAGTTGCCGGTGGTATTGTGATTATGCGTTATGGCGAAAATGCGCTCGCAACCATTCAAAATGTCCGCAAAAAGCTAGAAGAACTAAAAGCTGGCTTGCCTGAAGGTGTAGAAATTATTCCCGTATATGATCGTGGTGACTTAATTGAAAATGCAGTGGACAGCCTAACAAGCTCACTGCTGCAAGAAATCGTGATTGTGAGTATTGTCATTTTGCTCTTTTTATTCCACGTGCGATCTGCGCTGGTGGTGATTGCTGTATTACCGATTGGGATATTAATCGCTTTCATCGTGATGAAGATGCAGGGTATTAATGCCAACATCATGTCACTTGGAGGGATTGCTATTACCATCGGCTTGATGGTGGATGGTGCCATTGTGATGGTTGAAAATGCCCATGCTCACCTCGCACAAGCAAGAGAGAAAAAAGGTGGGGATCTCACTTCCAAAGAGCATTGGCAGATGGTTGGTAAATCGTCAAAAGAGGTAGGAACCCCGCTATTTTTCTCACTTATGGTCATCATCGCCTCTTTCATTCCTATTTTTACGATGGAAGCTCAGGAAGGGCGGCTGTTTAAGCCTTTAGCATTTACAGCTACCTATGCCATGGCAGGTGCGGCAATCTTAGCAGTGACGTTAGTACCAGTGATGATTGGCTTTTTTGTGAAAGGTAAAATTATTTCGGAAGAGAAAAACCCCGTAAATCGTTTGCTGCATAAGCTCCACTCACCAGCACTTGCACTGGTGATGAAATGGCGCTTTCTAACCGCTGCCACCGCAATCATATTACTGGCTCTGACCTTTTATCCTGCGTCAAAAATTGGTAGTGAATTTATGCCTCCGCTGGACGAAGGTGATATTCTTTATATGCCAACAACATTCCCTGGCATTTCCATCACAAAATCCAAAGAGATACTTCAGCAGACTGATAAGATCCTTAAACAATTCCCAGAAGTACATCATGTCTTTGGCAAGATAGGCCGAGCAGAAACGGCAACCGATTCTTCGCCGCTATCTATGATAGAAACTACCATACGCTTAAAGCCGAGGGATGAATGGCCTGATCCAAGTAAAAAGACCAAAGACTTAATGGATGAAATGGATAATGCTATCCGCTTCCCAGGCATTGCAAATGCCTGGACAATGCCCATAAAAACACGCATTGACATGCTTTCCACCGGCATCAAGACCCCAATCGGTATTAAAGTATCCGGCCCTGACCTTAACGAGCTGCAGCGCATTTCTAAAGATATAGAGCAGGCCATGAAAACTATGCCAGAAACACTCTCTGCTTTTGGGGATCGTGCTGTAGGTGGTTACTATATTGATTTCAATATTAATCGTGAGGCAGCATCTCGCTATGGCTTAACAACAGGTGATGTGCAAGACGTGATCCAAAGCGCTATTGGCGGTATGAATATCACAGAAACGGTTGAGGGTTTAGAGCGTTATCCTGTCAATTTGCGCTATCCTCGTGAACTAAGAGATAACCTTGAAAGTTTGAAACGCACCCTTATAGCCACCCCAACCGGAACGCAGGTGCCCCTAGCACAAGTTGCTGAGCTGAAAACCAGCCGTGGCGCTCCTGTTATCAAAAGCGAAGATGCAAGGCCTAATGCGTGGATTTATGTTGACCTGAAAACATCTGATATTGGTGGTTTTGTCGCCGATGCTAAAGAAGTGATCGCCCAAACGGTTAATATACCTTCAGGTTATACCGTAAGCTGGTCGGGTCAATTTGAATATATGGAACGCTCTAACGCTCGCTTGCGTATTGTTGTGCCTATTACTGCCTTGGTAATCTTTGCCCTGCTATATTTCAATTTCCGCAATATCATACAGCCGATCATTGTGATGGGTGCGATTCCGTTTGGCTTGATTGGCGGCATTTGGATTATCTATTATGCTGGCTACAATATATCTGTTGCCGTGTTGATTGGCTTTATTGCACTGGCGGGGATTTCAACGGAGATCAGTGTGCTTGTATTAAACTTTATCAATATTGCTCTGAAAAAACGCCGAGATGAAAAAAGTGGGCGGTTGTCTCCCGAAGATATTAAGGAAATCACGCAGTTTGCGACCTCATCACGTGTCAGGGCCGTTACCATGTCGGCCATGACAACAATGCTTGGCTTGATTCCTATTATGTTAAGCACGGGCACCGGAGCAGATGTTACCCAGCGCATTGCTTCTCCTATGCTTGGTGGAATGATAACTGTTATGCTGTTTAACTTACTGGCGCTACCAGCCATTTATTCAATCGTTTTACAGTTTCAAGAAAAAAGACGAGAAATCATAAAGGAGAATTAGTTATGAGAATAATATGCATACTGGTACTTTTCATAGTTGCTTTTACAAGCTTTCACACAGCGTCTGCTGATGATTCTGTAAGCCGTGACGTTGCTCCGCTCAGCGAAGGAAACTGGCCTTCTAATATAGCTAAAAGCTGGCAAGAGATTGATAAGTCATTATCTCAAATGAAGCATTTTGCTAAGAAAGGTGATTTGAAGTTATTACGCAAACCTGCACGAAATTTGGGTATTGCCGTTCGTGCGATTCAACAGAAAGTCTACTTAGAAGATACTGAAAAACTCTCTAAAATGAAACATTATCTTAACAAACTGACGCGGGGTGTAGCCGATCTCTCTGCAGCGATTCAAAAGGACGATGCAGACTTAATTAGCAAAGAATTACGTAACCTTGAGGTGATTATTGAGAAGGTGAAGAAAAACCATCCACCTGAATAGAAAAACAGAAAACATTTGAGGCGCAACAAATGGAAGAACATATAACCACCGCAATCATTATCAGTATCGTTTTGGTGTTTCTTACATCAGCAATATTTTATGAGATATTATGCATTACGTTACGGATAATTTCTAAACATAATCTGCGCACGCGACCGCTGATGTTTTTTCTGGTAGCCGCTATATTTTCTGCCCATACGGTTGCTATTTGGATATACGGCTTTGTCTATTGGACAATGGTGCATAGTTATGGGTTTGAACCACTCAGTGGCATCGCTCATGATAATTTCTTTGGTTATATTTATTTCTCCGCAGCCACGTATTCTTCACTTGGGATCGGTGATGTTTTTCCTCATGGAGCAATGCAATTCATCACTGGTGTACAAGTGCTCAATGGTTTGATGCTGATTGGATGGTCGGTGATGGTTACTTATTTTTCTGTCCAAAAATTGTGGGATATTCATGGCATTACTTCTTTGCCACCTATGACAAAAAAGAAGAAATGAGGAGATGACTATTGCTAAACAAGCAGGTTGTGAAAACATATAAAATGTCTATAGAAAATAATATAATAAATGGCAGCATTGATAACATAATAGCAGAAATGCCGTATTTAGATAACAACCAAATAGGGTCGTTATTCTTATTTGCTGTTACTTTTGAACAGGAAAATATAGCATTTGTTTTTTTAGAAAAAAAAGGTGAATATATAAGTGATGTAGTATTATGTGAGGCATTAAAATCTGCAGCTGCGCATAACGAATCTGCGCTTATCACAAAAATTCTCGAACTATATTCTGAAAAGATTACTAAAACTGCACTGCTTGATGCCTTACGAATGGCTTCAGCTAAATGTTATGAGGATGTAATAACATCCTTAGCGCAAGACAAACGTATGGCAGATATTATTAATACAGAAGATGAGGACCATCCACATATTGTAATGCTTGCTATTGATCAGGGGGATTACTCGTTTCTTGAAAAAATGCTTAAACTTCCAGAAATTAAAATTCTTTTCCACCACATAGCATATGCGGGTCGTAGAGGACAACATAAAATGTCTGAATTACTTAAATTCTATATAACAAAGCAGAACATGATGGACGATGCTAACCAAGAGACCTTGGAATTTAAACATGAATCATCTTTTGCTGGACCTCACATACAAGCTGAAATGGAGAAAAGAAAGCGTATTCTTAGTAGAATAAAATTTAGATAACTACATATTCATACGTATTGACTACAAGGCAAAATTTAGACGTACAAAAAGAGTAATTTTACAAAACGGGCTGTGACGAAGTCTATGAAGAAAAGATAACTGGTTTTGACAGAAAACGGCCACCACCAGAAAAGAAGAAATGAGGATTTATTAATGTGTTTTTCTGCAACAGCCAGTTTAACCGCCGGAGCCGTTCTTGTACCAACGGGGCTGTATTGCATTGGAAAATCACTGCATCATAACCATAAATACCTTCTTCTATCATTCCTGCCGTTGTTTTTCGGCATTCAGCAATTATTTGAAGCGATGTTGTGGAAGGGGCATGAGCTAGGAAACCCTGAATGGATTAGTTTTTTTTCCTTGGGTTATATGTTTTTTGCCTGGCTTGTCTGGCCAACATGGATTCCTTTATCAACATTTCCGTTAGAGCCATGTAAACGCAAATATCTATTTGTAGCATTTGCCTCTATTGGTGGCATGCTCGGTGGCATTCAATATATTCCTTACTTCGCTCATGATAGCTGGTTAAATACTGAAATTATCGGCAATGCTATCAGCTACCAAGGAACTATACTTTTTGATATGATTATGAGCAGGGATATGACCAATACATTATATTTAATCGTTATCCTGACACCGCTTTTAGCGTCATCTAATAAAGAATTACGTATTTTTGGAGGATTATTAGTCGCGGCAATCATGGTAACTTATTTCTTTTTCAATTACGCATATATTTCTGCTTTCTGTTTTGGAGCGGCAGTAATGTCTTTATATCTGGTTTATATCATTATCCATAATGCCAACAATAAAAAAGAGTTATGCTGATGGACGAAGGCATAGCGTTAATGATCTTATTGGTTGGCAGTTTTGTTGCCCTTAGTTTTATATTGCGGATGTTGTTAACCAAAATGCATATTCCTGTTCTGGTTGGCTATATTGCTATTGGCTTTGCAACGAAATGGCTTGATGTACATTACCATTTTCTTGAAGGACATATACTTCACCCGATTGAATTTCTGGCAGAGGCAGGAATTATTTTGTTATTATTCAGGGTTGGCTTAGAAAGCAATATTAATGATCTAATAGAGCAGCTTCCCCGTGCATCAAATATATGGTTTTGGAATGTGGTCGTTAGTGGTTCCGTTGGCTTTGTAACTTCTTTTTATATTCTAGGTATTAACCTGATTCCAAGCCTGTTTGTAGCAACCGCCCTTACAGCCACTAGCATTGGTGTGTCAGTTGCCCTATGGAAAGAAGAAAAAATCCTGAATACTAAAAAAGGACAGCTCATGCTCGATGTTGCTGAATTAGATGATTTAAGCAGCATAGCAATTCTAGCCCTGCTTATTTCCATAGCACCTGTTTTAGCTGGCAATGGAGAAACTTTATCAATGACCTCAATAGGAAAAACAGCGGGAATATTTACTATTACATTTGTAGCTTTTGCCGCGTTCTGCGCTTTCTTTTCACTTAAGATTGAACCACGTATATCAAAATTTGTAATGGCTAGGCAGACAGATCATGAACCAATGATGATGATCATAAGCACTGGTTTTATTATTGCTGCATTAGCAGAACTGCTTGGCCTTTCGCTTACTATAGGAGCTTTTTTTGCAGGTCTGGCTTTTAGCCGTGATACAGCAATGATAAAATGTGAGATGTGTTATAAGCCTTTATATGAATTTTTTGTGCCGTTTTTCTTTATCGGCATTGGGCTGCAAATAGACCCAACTTTGCTATCTGAGGCTTTTACCATGGGTTTAATATTATTAATTGCTGCTATAGTAGGTAAAGTTGTTGGTACAGGAGGTGCGGCTATACCATACGTGGGTTTATCTGGTGCCGCAATTATCGGTGTTAGTATGGTTCCTCGTGCAGAGATAGCAATGATAGTCATGCAAAAAGGATTAACCCTTGGTGATTGGGCAGTACCCCAAGATGTCTTTGCTGCAATGGTAGTGGTAGTTGCCGGAACAACGTTACTCACTCCATTTGCCTTGGATTGGTTGCTTAAAAAACGTATTACATCATGAGTGAGTTATCTGAACTACTTTCCCTTTTTACAGTCTCATTTCTAGCTGCAACAATTCTACCAGCTCAATCTGAAATGGTTCTTGCAGGATTACAAATAGCAGGAAAAAGCAGCACTGTTGTATTAGTCAGTGTAGCAACGTTTGGTAATGTTCTTGGGGCAGTAGTTAACTGGATTTTAGGAAGATACCTTATTCACTTTCAAGACAGGAAGTGGTTTCCAGTAAAAGAAAAAATGATAAATAAAGCCACTATATTTTACCAGAAATGGGGTATATGGACTTTACTACTTGCCTGGATGCCTTTCATTGGTGATCCGTTTACTCTTGTTGCTGGAATATTTAGAACCAATATCTGGTTGTTCTTATTGCTAGTTACTATTGGTAAGGCTGGACGTTATATAGTCATAGTGACTGTTATATAGCAAAATCTTTTTTAAGATGAAAATCTAAATCCACTAAAAAGGTGGCAAGTAGTTTTTTATTGTTGTCCAAATTTTATTAACACAGTTTTTGATAAACGACATAAAGCCATTTGAACCGTACCAAATGCCAAATTGTGCTATTGCTCCGCCAACAAAAATTAAAATAGTGCCGTATGCCTGGCTTGCCACCATTACAGCAATACCCGCAAAAATAATACCAACTCTGATTTTCCAATCGAGTGTTTTAGACTTGGGATAGGTATTTTTTGCTGTCTTTTTTGTTACTTTTCTGGGCATAATCAAGTCTCCTATGGTTGGTTAATTTTTCTTTTGATAGCCACGATCACCAAACCACCACACGGTTGCAGTAGTTGAAGCATATAAAATGCTTTGAATAATCTCGGTGCGATACTCACCGCTTTCTGGTAAAGTGAACCAGATAGCCCCGACAAGAACCCATAAAAAGCCTGTAAGTACAGGTCGCACCAGGGCACGGATGCTTTGAACGAATGAGGAAGTTACAACAATCTTACTATCATGCTTATAGCTAGCACTAAGGGCTTCTTGCGCTGCTTTGGCATCTATTATTTGTAACTCCCTCTCTGTTTCCTGGGCGCGTAACTCTGCATCTAATTTATATTTTTCAAGTACAAATTTACGTTCTTGTTTTGTTTCCCAAATTGACGTAAGCCGCCCTAACACACTGCCAAATAAGCCAGTTGCGCCACCACCAAATACTGAAAGTAATATCTCTAACATTTTACCATCTCCTTTTTCGTCCATTGTCCGCGTGAACAAACGATTGATAATTAACCCCAAGGCCAGTAAAACCAACTTGCTCTAGGATTCTGATTAATTTTTCTTTGTCGTGATTTCTTAATGATATGTCGAAGGCTCTCCCCTCTAAGTGATAACTTCGAGGGGCACCGCCGATCATGGCGTTATGGTGCTCATCTCTATAGGCTGAATTAATAAAAAATGGTTTATTCGTCCGTATACGTGCTGTTTGTAATAAATCTAAAGCATCCTCGTTCACCAGTAAGCTACCATTCCCCTTACTGGCTAATTCATATGGTGGAAAATCCTTCCACCTCCAATAATTCTTAGGTATTTTTGACCAATGATTAAAAAACATGATGTTATTTTCCTTCGATTCCAAATAATGTTAGCACCTTTAACTTCATTGCCAGGCCAGCTATCAAAGCAAACAAGATAGCTGTGGTAGTGATTTTGATAAAAGTTTGAAAAGCAGTGCGTTTAGCAAGCTGCAAAGCTGAAAGTAAAGATCGGAGTTCTTTTATATCATGGGCGGCATCTTCACCATCAAGCCCCACATCGGCCAACGCTCTTAGTGCTCCCTTTTCAGCCGCACGGCAAAGCATCGCCTCAAATTCTTCTCTTGGTATTGATATGATTTCGTCTTGCTCCTTGTCTTTAGAACCTAACATTGTAAAAACTCCGATTTTAATTGATTACTTAGTGGGTATCTCTGCTTCTACCTGGCAGGTATAGCCGCTATTAGAAAGTGAATGCTCAACCCGCGTAATATTCCAAAGACCATCAACGCCAGGGCGAAGCCCCGAAACAGTTAATTTTCCTTCAGCAAATAAATTTGTGTTGCCTGGCAAGGTTAGGCTCAATGTTCCTGTGCCACGCTGCAAACGTTCATAGGTAGATTTTACTTTGCGTGTTAATTCTTCCTTGTTGTCTATTGTATGCCGAAGCGTGTACACAGGCTCACCACTCCCGTATTTTACCTTTTCTTTTAATGAGGTTTCCTTGTCATGCCAGCTACCTTCAACAGCACCATATTTGCCACGCTCTGCAAAGTTGGCTTGCCAGCTTGTAATTTGTTTTCTGTTTAGTGTTATAGGAGCTATAAGCTGGCCGCTTACGGCCTTTGCTTCACCTTTAGGTACAAATAGCAAATTACCATTTACAGGCTTTGAAACTGCCCCATGATTCGATGCTATGCGTGTTAGCAGGTTTAAATCACTTTCTTCTGTTTGGTAAAGGTATTGGATTTCTTTTGATAATAATTCTTCAGCAATACGAGGTGTTAAACCATGCTCACCCGCAACACTACTTACAAGATCACCAATAGTAATTTTCCCCCATGTTTTAGTACGTGGTGCTTTCATTACTTGCCGCATATCCGCAGCATGGGCTCGAAGGGTCATAGTCATGGGCGGAGCTTCAATTGAAACCTCATCTACAACATAAAGCCCCATATGGATAATTGAACTTTCCTTATATCCAATAGAAACTTCAAGATTTTCGCCTGTGCGTGGCATTGATATTTTATTATCTCTATCATCAAGGCTAATTTCTACTTTATCACTGTTAAACCCTGCCTCATCACTGAGATTAAGTGAAAGTAACCTTTGACGTATAGCCTCGGTGATATCGCTACCTTCGGCGATAACTCTAAAATCTGGTGTTGCCATGCTGTTAATCCCATAATCTTATGATCTCTTCGCTTTCTGGTAGTTCAATATCAGGAAGGGTAATAATAATATTGGAAGGTAATATTGTACCATGATCTGCTAGTCCTGGATTGGATTCCAAAACAGCTTCAACGGCTCTCGCTTGCCTTCCGTAATGTTTCCAGCAAATCCAATCGACCATATCACCCTCGCGTGTGCGGTATTCAGGCATGGCTAATCTTCTCCATATTTTGTTAGTGTTAGATGAAATGTAATTTTGCGTGGCACACCACCTTTGGCAAAAATTTCTTGCGTTTCTTCCACTTGCATGATGACCCAATTACCCCAGGGATGACCTAAACCATCAACCAATAAAAGTTTTTCGCCGCGGTTGGCAGTATCCTTCATTGCGGTTATCTGATTTAAGCCACCTTTAAAATGAGGGTAAATAATACCATCAAGCTCTATTTGCTCTTTTCCGCGACCTACATATTGCATAGCAGGATCATGACTTACACGATCTTGCGATTGCCAGCGATATTCTATACTGCGGCGTAATTGCTGATATGCTGCCGTCTCAAGGGCAAAGGTGTATTGCCCCAGCTTCATCATAACTGCCATGCTATGCTACTCCTGGTACTTGATCGAATAAAAACCCCCGCGATTGCCCTTTTATGCGGCGTATTACTTCGTCAGCAATACTCTTGACACTCTGGCCTTCCACAGCATTCACGTTGACAGTAAGGTTATTGTTATAGGTGTTGGATTCAACCGTACTACCAGTAGGAATATTTGAAAAATCAGCAAAATTAGGTTGTGTATTACCTGCTATTGTATTTTGAGAAACATTAGCCTCAACATCACCGCCAAAACTAAATAACGAGCCAAGCAAAGACCCTATTGCTCTAAATGGTGCGCTTATTACATCCCATATTTTGCCGATGAATGTGGCAAACTTTTCCCAAATTGGCTTTATCGGTTCCCATATTCCAGCAAAAAAATCTTTCACTTTTTGCCAGTTGGCTATAATCAACCCGGCCGCTAATGCTATCCCACCAATGATTAGACCGATTGGATTTGTCAGCATTGCCACCGTTAAAGCCCGAAGACCGCCAATTACAATGGGAATCGCACGAGTAGCAAGAGAAACTAAACTACCTGCAAAAGCTTTAATCATGCCGCCTATTGCAAGCAATTTCATACGTCCAGCCGTGATTAACGACATGGCATTTAATAATTTTAAACGTGCCGATGTCATGAAAGCCGCAGCATTTAGCCCTAAAAGCCTTGCTTTTACTAACGATACCACAAGCGATAATTTACCCCACATCACAGCTAACACTTTTACAAAAGCCAAAGCCTTTAATCGTACTGCTGTTACTAAAGATGTAAGATTAAATGCTTTGAAACTCACATTATTAAGCAATGCCTGGATACGCATTTTAATAAATGCTTCACGCACCATTTCTGCACCGCCTGTTACAAATGTCCAGCCAAACGCAAGACCTACGCTTGCTATTTTCAAAGCAACAAGGCCAAATATTGTGCCGAATATTGCCGTAGTTAAAAGTGGGAACGTTTTAGCAACCATAGCAATACCAGTGAAAACTTTCCCAAAAGCACCCAAAACAAAATTGATACCTGGCAATAAGCCGTCACTTAGATCAATAGACAACTCATTGATTCTATTTCTAAAGAGATTAATTTTATTAGCTGTGGTGTCGGATCGGTTTTCAAATTCACGTTGCATTGAACCAGAACGTTTTGTTTCATCTGCCAATGCGCCTAATGCATCCTTGTAAACGTCCAACTTACCAGCTACTAAAGAAATATCGTCAACATATTCTTGTCCGAATAAATCAAATAAAATTCCTGCACGTTCTTGATTATCAACCTTGGATACTGTTTCAAGAAATGATAATAATGCACCTTCAGCATCTTGGCCGATTGATTCTTTTAACTCTGAAGCTGATAATCCAAGAGCTTCTAGCCCTGCCTGGAATTTAGGGCTTTGTTTTTCAGCAGTATTCAACTTGACCAACAACGCATTAATCGCTGTTCCTGCTTGTTGTGGTGGCTTACCTAACGCAATAAACGTATCAGCAAGAGCCGCAACACTATCAGGCTTTAAGCCAAAGTCACCAGCGGGACCACCAACACGCAATAATGCTTTTACAATTTCTCTTGCTTTTGCAGCGGTATTATCAGATAGATGGTTAAGAGTATCACCAAAAGATTCCATCTCATTAATACCAAGGCCAAATACATTTTTAATCTTACCTATGGATTCGCCAGCATCTTCGGCCGACATGTCGAAGGCTGTAGACATCTTGGATACTACTTTTACAAAATCTTCTAATTCTCCTTCTTTTGTACCCAATTGACCACCAGCGGCCGCAATCGCAGCAAGCTCGCTAGCAGAAAGGGGAATTTCACGAGATAATTTTTTTAATTTGTCACCAAAATCAGCTAAACCTTTTTTCCCATCTTTAAAATCAACAACTTTTCGTACATCGGCCATAGCACTTTCAAAATCAATAGCTGCCTTAATAGGCGCACCAATAGCCGCACCTAGCGCAATCATGTCAAAAGCTTGTCCACGTAATGCAGACCGTTTACTTAAAATATTTTGTCTTCTTGATATGCTAGCATTTAGCAATCTATATTTTGAGCGCAACTTATCTGCTGAAGCTCCTAACTTTGCTTGTTCAAGTGCAAGCTTTTTTGAGTTAAAAGAAGTAAGTTTTAGTTCATTCTTTAACCGCCCCAACTCATTACGTTTCTTTTTCAATGCCTCTTTTGCTTTATTGGCCGCAGCCTGGGCACGACCAAAATTAGCACTCATTTGCTTAGTTGGTTTATCTGATTTTTGCATCTCACGCCTAAGACGATGTACTTTGTTTTCAGCATCAGCCAAGCGATCACTGGCTTTGCGTACATCTCCTTGCAGTTTGTTGAAACTACCTAATCCTTTAGCCCGTGTTTCCAGTTTTTTCATACCATCACCAAGACGGGTTAACTGCTTAGACCCATCTTGAAATACAGATTTAAAACTACCAGCAAGAGCAGCACCGATATTTACCTGAACTGTATGGCTTTTAGTCATTTAACATACTCTAATATTAATAAAATCAGAAACACAAGAGGCAGGATAACATTTAGAATGCCTGTAATTTTCAATGCTGCCTTGGCAATGCGCTTTTCAAATTTACTACCATGATGTTTTTTCCAGATAAGATGACCACCTATAGCCAAAGCAAGTCTTGCTATCTTACCTATAATCGAAAAGCCGTTTATTTGCTTTGCCAGCTTATAAAACAACTTATCCCATGATGCTTTACCCGCCCGGTCACGGTATTTTATGACCTTGCCTTGCTTGTTTACCTCTAACAAATGATTATGCACATAGGCGTAATCATGGAATACAGACGGAATAAACAGCAATCCTACAGGTGAAAGAATAAATCTAAAAAACCTTGGAATGGATGCACCATTAAACACAAAGCCTTTAGGGATAAATAAAACAGTGCCATCATTTGTGGCAAACTGCCAATCTTCTGCAACTTCCCACTGTCTTCCCACTGCAAGCCAAACATATAAAATTAGCCATAAGCTTTTATGTTTTGTTGCCAAAGCAACAGGCTTTAATTTAGGAAGGGAAGAAGGTTTTATATTTTGCACGGTAACCCTCGTTGATTTATTGTTTTTCACTGATTTTCTTAGCCGATTGCATCCAAAGCATGAAATCGTCTAGCTCCATATCAAGATATTGCTGAACACCCCCGCCAGTGAAATGTGCTAGTGAGACTACAGCTAATCGGAGGTCGGCGGGGTCACTTCTAAAAAATCTGCAAAAATCCCTTGAATCTTGGCATAATCGGCAAGGTCTAATTCTTCTATTACTTTTGCGTCTACTTCTGCCAGGTTAGCAATCATTACGATTTCTTTTTCTGCCTCAGATTTTTTCATACGTTCAACAGCAAGCCGGTCACGAACTTTAGGACGGCGAATATTCAATTGGTCGTAAATTGTACCATTAACTGTAATAGGCTCTATAAGCGTAATAGTTTGCATGGTTTTATTCTCCTTTTTGCTTCTTGGATTTTGATTTTTTTGGTGATTCGGTTACTTCCTCTAGTGTTGTTTCTTCTTTCACCACTTCATCAATTTTTTTAGTTTCAAACGACTCTTGAGTTTGTGCTTTTTCAGCATCAAAGCGACCATTACGTCTTGCCTTGTAAGCGGCCCGGTAAAGATTTTTTCTTGCAATATATTGATCTAATATTTTGCTTGAATAACCAGAATCTTTATTGATTGATTCACCTTGCTTATAGATAAGCCTGGCTTTCTTTGGTGTTGAAAAATCAGGCTCATCTTTTAAAAATTCATTCAAAGGATAAGCAAACTCTTCAATGTGAACTACTTTATCCACTACTTTAAATATACCTTTCATAATGGGTTCCTTTTGTTAAAATTAAACACCTATGGCATCACGAACAGACGCAAGTTGATCTACACCGTTAACCACTCTAATCATGTTTTCAGCATCGATTTCAATTACTTCTGTTTCATTGATAGTTAGCTTATAATAACGAGCTGCTACCATGCATTTTAGCGTTGCCTTATCACCTGCTTTCCACGTGCCAGCGTCCAACTCACGAAATGAACCACGGAGATTGATAACAACGGGTTCAGCGTCACCGCTCGCTTGAATCGCACCACGCAATGTAATTGCAACTGCGCTACCATCTATCAAGCCAAAAAGTCTAAATAGCTCAATGTCATATTCAGCAAATGTTAATTCGGCCTCTAACTTTTCCATACCAAGATCAATCTCAATAGGCGCGTCCATGCCACCAGCCCTATGTTCTTCGGTTTGAATCGTTAGTTTTGGTAGCACCACCTCGTCAACTCTGCCAGCAAAGCCACGTCCATCAACAAAGGCACTAAAATTTTTTAATATTTTCGGTATCATTAGAAAATCTCCTCTATGTAATCATTAACCAAGTGACTTCTGAAATTGATATGCTCGGCTGGATATGGCGGGGTAAAATCAAAATCAAAAAAC
>MDSV01056187.1_pt1 | contig 15181 bp, 15 predicted proteins | sample 810851 | NCBI WGS metagenome assembly MDSV01 (sample SAMN05326640, study PRJNA326480) | marine metagenome | isolation source: seawater | place: Atlantic Ocean: North East | collected 2012
ACATGCGAAAATGCAGATGCGGATGCACCCTCAGGTTCACTAACAATTCGATGTACTCCGTCATCTCCACCGCGAACGAAGCCAGGATCGAACGGTAATGCTCCCAAGAACGGCACCCCAAATTCCTCAGCTGTTGACTTTCCTCCACCTTCTTTGAAGATGTCGAGAGTGACGCTAAATCGACCTTCATCGTCACAGGTGGCACGTAGGGTACGACCTGCAGGGGCTGCAATTTCAACCTCAGAACCTGGCATCCCTTTGCCTTGAATGGTATAGCCACTCATGTTCTCAACTACGCCGAGAACAGGTACTTTCAACGATGAGGCGAACGAGATTGATTTACGGCTGTCCAGAAGAGCAACGTCTTGTGGTGTTGTAACAATGACCATTCCATCAATGTCTGGCAACGATTGGGCAACTGTAAGTGGTTCATCGGATGTCCCTGGTGGGAAGTCGATGATCAGATAATCGAGGTTGCCCCACTCAACATCGCCGATGAATTGCTGGATTGCACCGAGTTTGATTGGACCTCGCCATACGACCGGAGTATCTTCGTCTTCAAGAAGGAACGCCATGGAGATGACCTTGACACCGAGGTGACCTTGAGCAGGATGGATTCGACCTGCTTCAACGTGTAACTTCCTTCCATCGAGACCCATCATCTTCGGAACGTTTGGACCCGTAATGTCGATGTCGAGAATACCAACCTTGTGACCTTGCTGAGCAAGAGCGAGTGCAAGTCCTGTTGAAACCGTCGACTTGCCGACTCCACCTTTACCTGAAAGAACCATGATTTTGTGCTTGATTTTTTTTCCGATTTCGGCCATTGCCATCTTTCGCTTCATTTGAGCGTAGGCTTGTTCCATTTGTTTTTGTGCGGCAGGATCAGGTGCTTCTGGTGCTTTATCACCATCATCATTTCCTGGAGTATGCATCGAAACTGGGGAATCGGACATAGCCTTTCCACATGTTCTGCCTACTTCAATGCGTTTATTTTCCCTTCAAGAACAAGAACCATCCACCATGCGTACATGAGGTTAGCAGCAAGGCGATGATACTAGCATTGAGTGCGAATTCCATCCCAGTGAATGCATAAGCGATTCCGAGAGAGAGGGGTAAACTAACTGCGTATCCGAGTTTTGAATTGTAAAGAGACGCCGAAGTAGTGCCTCGATCGAGAAACCAAAGAAGAGGTCCGCACAGAAACGTCATGCAAACCAACATCATCGCAACGATTCGGAAGAGTACGTCCAAATCGTTTGCAGCAAAGAGGATGTGAAGAACAAACAGAATAACATACGAGCCCGAGAATACGAGTAACGGCCTCATTTCAATTCCTTCCTAATTGTTCTAATGAGTCAACCTTGATAAGATACATCACCGTCATCGATTCATGCGATTGTTGTTTGTTTGTGTTGGAAATTCGTGTCGCTCCCAGATGGCTGAAGGCATTGCTCGCCACCTTGGTCACGAAGCAGAGAGTGCGGGAACACACCCTGCGAGCCAAGTATCTGAACACGCACTTAAGGTCCTTGAATCCAAAGGAATCGCAACCGATGGATTGGAGCCAAAATCAGTTGACCTGTTTAATGCAGAAGATTTCGATATGGTCATATCAATGGGTTGCGGAGTTTCCTGCCCAATGATGAGGATCGACCAAGATTGGGAACTGGATGATCCTGTAGGACAGTCACTTGCGGTCTTTGAAGCGACTGCTCAAGAAATTGAACGCCGAATGGCGTTGCTGTGATTATTCCTCTTCAGCCATGTCGCCTTCGCCAAGAAGTTCGATGAACATACTACTCACCGTCTTGGCTCGACCGTCTTCATCATGAAGTTCGACCGAACTTGTTTCAATATTCACAATTGAGACCGATTCCGGTAACATCGAAGCAAGAACGCCGTTCCGTCTGCGACAGATTTCAGCAACATCTACTGCCCTGCTGATGGCTTGCCCTCGGGCTTGTAGGCGTACGAGACGCTCACCCTCTTTCATCGCCATCAACACGGCTTTGACATAGGAGAATGAGGGTTTTTTTCCGACGTAAACGATGCGGGCTTCAGTCATGAACTGCCATTGCACAAGCAGTATGTAAAGACTCTTTCATTTGATTTTGGTGCGAGCGCCGGGACTCGAACCCGGGTTCAGGCGTTGGCAACGCCCGGTGATAACCACTACACTACGCTCGCAGGTAGCAACCAACCCACTGAGCAGGGGTATAAACGATTGTCGGAGGAATTCTGTGCTCATTGGAAACCGAAACGATCCTGTCCTTCCTTAGGGGGCTGACGTTGTCGGAAATAGACGACCAAACCTGCAATAAGAGCGGCAACACCAACGAGAATTGCAATGAGTGTTAGTGAAGATTCATCCCCAGTCGAGGCGAGCCCGCCTTCATCGGCTTTCTCTACGAAAACGATGTAGGAAATTGGAGGTGTGGCATCTCCAAAGGAATCTGAGGCTTGGATGAAAATTTCATGAGTGCTGATTGGAGTTGAGGTGCGAATCGATGCCGAAGCGGTATAAATTCCGTCATTAGCTACTTTGTCCAAGCCTTGTCCGTTGTCGTACAATGTAACCCATCGTGCAGTTTGACCAAGAGGTTTGAGGACACCAAGGTCTGCTCGGACCAGAAGAATTCCATCGGCATCTGCGACTCGAATCTCAATGGCTTGCTCAGAATTGGAATCCCCGCGCTCCAATGCTTCGCTTGTGATCAGAGTAAGTGTAGGGGGTGTATTTTCAACTGTTACTGCCAAATCAATATCGGTCGAACTGGGTTGGAAGTGATGCTCAGATGCTTGGGTTTTTGACACCAAAATCGTAGCCCCAAGATCATCGGTTAAACGAACCGTGAGTAATTGAACTCCCGGCGTCATTCCATCAGGAATAACCAGATCACATGTCCAGACACCGAGTTTCATGCATGGGATTTCATCACCACCGTACTGACGCAAATCCACCACAACAGAAGCGACACCATGGTAATCAAGAACATCGAGTGACAGTAGCGTAGCTCCTCCACGTACAACAGTTTCTGGAGAAATCGAAGCACTGAGGATGCGCGGCGCTTGATTTTCAACCGTCATGTTTGTTGTGAGGGTATCGGTTTCACCCCATTCATCAATCACTTCCACGCTAATTGAGACATCTCCAACTTCCAGTCCCTGAACTGAGACCATAGCTGTCCATTCATTGTCACCAATTGTCTGATCACCATCAAGACCACGATCATTCATAGAAACGGTTCCAAGTCCGACTGAGGAAAGATCGACAATTACGCTGACAACATTCCAATCTGGATCATCTACAGCAGCAACCAAACGAGAAGGTGATGCCCCTTCCCCAAAGACAAGCCCTTCGGTTAATGATAGATCAAGAATCTGAGGTGCAGTATTATCGTCTGCTGAAACAATGCTCGGAGAAAGAATGGCATCAACTGCCTGCGATTCATTGAGGAGGGCAAGTTCTCCATTGTCACCAAATTCAATCTCAAAGGAACGTGTTGTGCTTGCGAGAAGGCCCATCAGTGGCCCCTTGTGAACGATCGAACCGAAAGCGGTTCCTGAAACACCGTCGCTGTATACCCCAGTCCACTCAATTACACTGAGATTCTTTGCGTCCCTTGGCTCAACCGTTTCTTGGCCTGCTGTTACTGTCAGAACAATACCATCTTGGGCAAGGAGGCGGACCACATCGCCAGTTTCCATAGGAACTGGTGCAAATCCGGCCTCTCGTCCAACCGAGATGTTACCAAGAGCTTCTTCCACTTGTGGAGGTGTGGGGTTTTGTTCGATTGGACTGCGTTCAGGACGTTCATCTCCATTTGAGGGATCAGGCCCTGTTTCGGTCCATACGAGACGAACCGTTCGATTGTCCCAATCCGCATTAGTTGCTTGGTAGATGTAGGAATTGTTGTAATAGGAACCCGCTCCACTTCCACCAAAGAAATTACTTCCACCAATACCAGTCACGTTGAACCAAGTCTCACTATGAATCACGTTTACATCGTGTTCGACAAGGGTGTGATTGCGTTGTGTACCTGTTTCTTCTATGGTTTGTAGGGCACCAAACGTACCTTGGACATCGCCCGATAATGTACCATCCACATGAACGTCATCAATCAGTGTAATTCCGTCCTCAACGAGACTGTGGAACGTGTGGACTGTTCCATTGACGACCATTGAAGAGTTTTCTTCCTCGTCCTCAAATCCAAAGGTCCCATCACCTCGAGTCAACTCCAGATGGTCGACTCGGACACCGTTTTCCCAACGCTCGAGCGTCTCAAATTGGTCCAACTGAAGGTTGAACTGTGAGCCATCATCGGTAAGCAGCATGTCTGCAGTTGCTTCAATTTGTGTATGCTCGAGAACACGTACTCCATCAATATCGATTGTCTCCAACAAAAGAAGGCTGATATCACCATCAACATCAAATTGAGCACCGTCGTCTTCACCGTTCACAAGAAGGGAGCCAAAAGCCTCCAAACGAAGGCGTTCTGTTACGACATTGTCGATGTTGGAACGGTTCAGGAGGGCGTCAACAACTGTACCGTTGACCGTTGTCACCAGTCCGTCTTCTTCGAGTTGTAAGATGATGTCACCGGTTCCACGAGCCTGAATGACTTGCGAAGTGAGGACTCCGGAGGTTACTGTTTCATTCTTCCAAAACGATTCAAAATCCAGATCAAAGATCGTTGTCGAATTATCCGTGTTTTCAGAAGTTGTGAGTGTCCCGTTCCCGAGCTCATAGGAATTCAACACCTCACCGATGCGTTGTTGCCAACCGTTGCCCTCAAAGAAGAGGACGAAGGACTGATTTCCATCTTCAGTCTCATAATTTTGTTCAAGTGACCATGCTGTTGTCGTCGTCACTTCATGATCGGCCATGGGTTGATTCCATGAACCTACGGTGAACATTCTCTCAATGATGATTGGAGCAGGAAGAGGGTTGCCATCATGACCGTTAATGGCAATCGATATCGAAACCGAATCGTTCCAAGCGAGATCAGTATCGAGAACAATTCGTGCAGTCAACACGGGAGTGTTTTCAAGAAATGTCGTCTGAATTGATGGGCCAAGGTCTGCAGAATCACGGATATGTTCAATCGTAACATCATAATCGTGAGCAGATGCATCTCCAAATGTTAGGATGTATGCATGTTCGTTTGACAAGGCCGAGTCACTTGTCCAATCGGTTGTAATTGAAACGGTTGGCGTATCTTGAGCAGAAGCCAAGAACGACATTGGCGCAAGCAGCAACATACACACAAGCAGAAGACTTCGGTGCCATCCCATATCGAGAACTTAGACCCGCTCATCTCTAAGGGTTTGGGGGCGTTGTTTCAACAATCACAGGTTCAAGATGTAAGCAAACAACAGCGGGGCGACAATCGTCGCATCGCTCTCAACGACAAACGTCGGCGTTGATGCATCGATTTTACCCCATGTGATTTTCTCACTCGGTGGCGCACCTGAATATCCCCCATAGGACGGTCGTGACTCTGAAATTTGGCCGAACCATGACCATAGTGGAACATTTCGTTCAAGGTCCTGATTGAGCATAGGAACGACACAAATAGGGAAATCGCCAGCAATTCCTCCACCGATTTGCAAGAAAGCTAGTGCAGATTCTTGCTCTTCGTACCAACTAGCGAGGTCTTTCATGTATTCAATTCCAGACAAAACACAGTCTGAATCTACTTCACCTTCCATCGATCGAGCTGCGAAAATATTCCCCATCGTCGAATCCTCCCATCCTGGGACGAAGACAGGGAGATTGGTTTCTGTCGCAGCAAAGACCCACGACGCTTCTGGGTCGCCCTTTGCCGTATTCAACAATGTCTCATTTCGAAGTATGTCATAGAAATAACGGTGAGGAAGTTGACGAACTCCTGCTGATGAAGCAACTTGCCAAGCATCCAGGAGGGGCGACTCCAATGCTCGAATTGCTTCCTGTTCAGGAATACAGACATCCGTAACTCGATTCATGTTGTTGTTGAACAATTGCTCATCATCTCGGGGCGATAATCCCCTCCAATTTTCAATTGAGGTGTAATGAGGAAAGGCCATCATTCGAAATACATCTTCTTCCAAATTTGCTCCCGTGCAACTGATTCCGGCAACGTACCCTTTGCGAATCATTGGGGCGAGGAGTTTCCCAATCCCTGCAGTACTCATTGCACCTGCCAAGGTGATGAACAACCTTCCACCAGATTCAAGATGCTTCAACAAAGATGCGGACATCTTTGACAATTCACCAGCGTTGAAGTGGTGAAAGTACGATTCAATGGTCGAACGGATCGTCATCTTCACACCTCTGGTAAAAGGAAGCGTTCGACGCACTTCTCTTGCATCAAAACCAACGTTGGACAACACTTAGAAAGTGCATGCTTCAATTGAGAAATGATCATTTCCGGATCTGTCGTTCCGCAGGTAAATGCATCGATGGCAAGTAGCCCTCGGTCAGAATAACAATGGGCACTTACATGGCTTTCGTCAATAAGAACTGCTGCCGCAAAGCCTGGTGGAGATACCGAGCCATCAAAATTCTCGACATGTGCATGCACTTCTCTGGCTCCACTTCTTGATACTGCTTTTTTCATCAGATCAAGCATTTGATTTCCATCGAACATTGACGATGGGAAAAATTCTGTATAATCGAGAAAAATATGTTTCCCTTGAGATGTTTTATTCAACGTAACCACTCCTTGTTTTGTGTTCAATCTGCTCCTTAGCACGTGGTTTGTTCGGTGTTTCTCCGCATTGGGGGTCGCCTTTGAGAATCAAATGACTTCTTTGCCAAGCAACAAAATCAAGTATTTATCCCCTTCTTCGGTCATGTTTTCGAAAAGTGTTGATATGAAACGCTTGACCGAAACGCATCAGATGGAGGTGCTAATGCCTCCCACCTTCCTTCTTTACGAGCCAAAATATGGCTTGCAACGACTTTTGTTGCCAGCATTGCTGCTGTGAATTGGGTAAGAGGAGATTCCTCTTGGACCCCAATTTCGTTAACATCAGCACTTACAATCAGAGCATTTGGTGCATTGAACAAGGTCTGAATCGTTTCATGTACCTGCCAGAAGGTCAGCCCACCAGGAACTGGGGTTCCTGTTGCTGGAACCAAGGCTCCATCAAGACCATCGATGTCGATGGTGAGGTGGACTGGTCCCTCAATCAATCGGAGGGTTTTCAACCAGTCTCCCCAGTGTTTTGCTCCGTTGTAAGGGGATTGAGTGTCTTTAGCGAAGAAGGTAGTAATGCGCTCGTCGTTCAGCATGAGATGATGTTCCTCTTTGCTGAACGCGCGAATGCCCACTTGTAGAAGGGCGCCTACTCCAGCATCGAGTGCTCTTGCCGCCGCACACGCGTGAGAATAAATCTCTCCATCCAGTTCATGACGTAGGTCTCCATGCGCATCGATTTGGACGATGGTAAGGTTCGAAAGATCATCGTTCACTGCAGGATGATGACGCACAGCTTCCATGATGGGAGGTAGAATGCCGTGTTCACCACCAAGACAAAGTGGGAAGCAATTGCCCTTGAACCAAGGAATGAGATAGCTGCTCATCGAATCCAATTGTTGCAGGAGCGTAGGTTCCTCCCCAACCCATTCTGGAATGGTGTGAATGGAATATCCAGATGGTAAATCATCTCCTATTTGTTCATCGTACAATTCCACCTGTGCCGATGCTTCAATGCATGCCATTGGGCCTTGAGCAGTGCCTTGCCCGTATGATGTTGTCAATTCGTAAGGGAGTGAAAGGATGGCGATATCGACATCGCCTTTACCTTGGTCAAGTCCAAGGAAGGTTGGCATACCCTCGTCCTCCATGATGTCCGCGTCTCTTGTTTGCTTCTAAGTATTCCCAAAATCAAGCCAAAAAACGCGCTCTAAACCTGATTTACAAGAAAAACGGCCGATGTGTTAATATACTTCGGCAACCAATATACAATAGTGTTCCCGAAGAAATATCGGGGCGAGGTGATGGAAAGATGGGAATGACACTACAATCGTTGACGCAAGCAATACAACAACATATCGATACTGAAATGGATGCAGAGGTTGCTGCAGGCATGGCAGAACACGCATTAGGATTCTTTGGCTTTTACAATCGCATTATCGACAATGCACTCGAGCCAACAGATCGTAACCTGTTTTACATGTTCCAAGATTACGACCTCTTGACGACCGAATCCGAAGAAACGACCCTATGGGACGGACGTGAATGGCGAATCCATTACTGGAAGTTCAAGCCTGATCTCAAAGAGCGTGTCGAATCCTACATGCAACGACAACGCAAGCCAGAGGACATCGATCCCTTTGCAGATGTATACGGAACTGATGGTCATTCGATTTGGACTCGTGAATCTGAGAAGGTTCAGAATCCAAACGCCTTCACCAGCGATTGGTGAACTGCCCAAGCAAGCGTTTTTGATTCACCGCTGAGAGGCCTTACCATGCGTGTCGCAGTTGGTCTCGTTCTTTGTTTCCTTCTTGCGGGCCTCTCGCCGTTGGCTAGCGCGTCCTCAGATTCAGAAGAGGCGTGGCCAGGTGAACCCATCGACAACCACGTGCACATGACTTGGGCGGCTTTGACCTTAGAGGTTAACGACTGGGCAGATAACAATCCCGATGTGGTTCAATTGGTGGATGTTGGTGACTCGGAACTTGGTAAGACGTTGTGGGTTGTCCAACTTTCTGATTGGTCAATGGAAACAAAAGCAGACGGAAGCAAGAAGGAGATCATTTACATCGATGGAGGCCACCACGGCAATGAGTACCTTGGCACAGCACTTGCTTGGTTATCAGCAAAGTGGTACATTGATGGATGGAATGAAGGCAATCAGGAAGCGATTGATGCACTTCAAAATACAGAAATCCACGTTCTTATCATGCTCAATCCAGATGGTAACGACTTCGACACACGTTGGAACATTAACCAAGTTGATTTGAATCGAAATTACGATCATTACTGGAACACCTGCCCCACAACCCAACCGGGGAGCGCAGCATTCAGTGAATCCGAGACTGCAGCGAATTCTCAATACATGAACGATGTTGTTTCGGATGCAGATCTCTATGTAACGATGCATACCGGTGTATGGATTATGCTCTATCCTTGGGGCAAGTGGGCACATCAACCCGCGGATTGGGAATTGTTCCACGGTATCCGAGAAGAGGTCCAAGCCAATATCTCTGAGATTCCAATCCAAAACGCCAATCAAGGACTGTACCCGAACTGTGGGACGAGTAGAGACTATGGATACGGCGTGATGGGCTTCCCTACCTTTACCTTCGAAACTGACGACGAACAATTCGTACCTGGATCTGTTGAAGCGCTCAACGAACGATTAGGTGAAGAGATGGATGTCATGCGCTACCTCATCACCAACGTGTGGTATTGGAGAGCACGTCTCGATGTACAGTCGATTCAAATTGATGACAATGAGGTCATCATCGATGTGGATAATCTTGGACATGCTTCCACGACGAACGCAAGTCTACAATATGTCGATTCGAGTGGTCAAGTGGCATGGACATCTTCGTTATTCTCCGTGAATGCAAGCAATTCTACCGTTGCTACACTCGATGCTACGAATCTCACATACTCCACTTCAGGCTCGTGGCAATTGTACTATCAAAAGCGCGTCATTGATGCCTCCACGTGGGTGTCTGAGCCTCTCAATATCAGTGCCATTGTTGTAAGAATTCCTGATGAGTCCAGTTTCCTCATCGGCTATGGATTGTTCAGCCCAACAACGATTCTCGCTGGTTTGGCTGTTATCTCATTACTCCGAAATGAGGACGAAGAAACGGCCTAATTTGCTGAAATCTATTCGCAAGGTTTCAAGACCCTCAAGAGGTTCGCAACGACCATGCAAATCAGCGTAAGTCCAAGCCACAACATCGATGGAACCCTTATTCTTCCCCTCTTTGAAGGGACAGATATCGTACCAGAAGCCCATGCTACAGGCTTGCATGTTGCACTTAAGGCCCAAATCAACCGTGTTCTTGCCGATGGAGATTTCAAAGGAAAGGCAAAGTCCACTATGACCCTTGTTGGTAGTGAAGGCGGAAAGGCAATGCTCGTTGGCCTTGGCAAGGAAGATGACGCAGATGCTCACGCTTACAGAAAGGCAGGGGCTGCAGTCGTTGCGGCTCGCAAGAAGACGCACGGCACTGATCTCACCGTTCGCTTTGCTGGTGCAGATGTTGAATCCATGGGCGCTTTTGCTGAAGGAATGCTTCTTCGTGATTACTCGTACGATGAGTACAAGATGCAAAAAGAAGAGGACAAAGAAGCAGAACGAAATGTTCGAATTACTTGCGATGAAGGCCAAGAGGAAGAACTCGAAGCACTCGTAAGCATCTACGCTGGCGTTGCTTCCGGAGTCCATCTCTCTCGCGACCTTGGAAACTGCCCTCCAAATGACATGTATCCAGAAGCATTCTCGGATATGGCATGGGAATGGGCAAAGCAATACGAAAACGTCGAAGTTACCATCATCAACTACGAGCACGCCATCAAAGCTGGCATGGGTGGACTTGTTGCAGTCGGAATGGGATCTTCTCGAAAGCCTTGTATGGTTATCTTTGAGATGAACAAAGAACTTCCAGGCCGTTGCCCACTCCTTGTAGGAAAGGGTATCACATTCGACACAGGTGGTATCTCTCTCAAGCCAGGTGCAAACATGGACGAAATGAAATACGACATGGGCGGTTCTGCTACCGTCTTTGGAACCATGCAAGCTCTTGCATCGACCGGATACGAAGGCAAGGTTGTTGCAATCACCTGTATGGCAGAAAACATGCCTGCAGCAAATGCACAACGTCCAGGCGATGTCATTACCACACTCTCTGGAAAGACCATCGAAGTCCTCAACACAGACGCAGAAGGTCGACTCGTACTCTCGGATGGACTCTGGAAGGCTGGTGAATTCGATCCTGAATTCATCATCGATTTCGCCACACTCACCGGTGCGTGTGTTGTCGCTCTAGGTCACGAGGCAACTGGACTATGGTCCAATGATGATGACTTCCGATCCAAGATTCATGACGCTGGAAATGCAGTTGATGAATTGGCTTGGCCAATGCCTCTTCTACCTGCCTTCGAAAAGGAAATGACCGATTCAAAGATTGCTGACACTCGAAACCTCGGTGCAGGACGCTATGGTGGAGCAAACACTGCGGCTGCATTCCTCAAGCAGTTCGTACCAAACCGAAATTACGACGAAGATGGAGACCAAATCACTTGGGCCCACATGGACATTGCAGGTACGTACTGGGGAGCCAAGACCAACACCATGGTAGGTAATGGAGCCACAGGAATTCACGTCCGCACCATGTACCATTTGATCACCAACTGGAACAACTGAACGTGATGACATGCATCGGCCACTTCTCTTTCCGGGATTGGTCTGTCTCATCCTCTGTTCGGGTTGCCTTGGACTTGTCTCGGATGAAGAGATTGAAACCAATCTCATTGTATCGTTCGATCAAGATCGTTTGACCATTGAGACCGTCTATGAAGAACGAGAACTCATCTCTTCTTCGACTGCAACATTCGTTGTTGATTTCTCTCAAACAACCTCGGATGTTTCGATTGAAACATTTGGAATCACAACAGATGATGGACGTTCTTTCACCATCGATGCAAGCGAGGAAAAGAGCATCTCGCTCGACTTCGAACATCATGGAGCGTACAGCATCTCAGTTTACGTCATCGACTCCAACGGTTTGAAACTGCAACAAACACAGACCTTAGTGGTTGAACAAATCATTACTTGGACAGAGGAGGATACCGGGAATCCGGAATCAGTATTTTTTGAAACAACACCTGGAAATGATGGGCCTTCTCCATCGTATTTTATTCTCAATTCGACCGTGAACAATCCGACTTCGTTACTTGAACTCAATGGACGTGATGTTGATGTTGAGTGGGCCGTAATCAACGTTGATGGTCAATGCTTAGGTCACCGAGAAATCATCGAAAATGGTGATTCAGTCACATGGAACACACTTCATTTCGCTCCGATCGAAATGCATGAGGTCGAACTTACCATTCACGAAGGCCAAGATTCTGTGAGCGTAGACCACCGAATCGAATTGCGATATACCGAGTAACTCCTATAGTTTCTAACGAAACTGCAAAGTTGAGGACAAGCCGAGAAAGACTTTGTATCGCCATTTTCTCAGTTCGGATAAGGTGAGATTGTGATTACAGTTGCAGATGTTGAAGATGCTCAGCGTAAGTGGGGAGATGGAATCGTAAGGATCGCAACAGCACACGAGGATGGTGGCGATTATACTGGAATTGCTACGAAGCATGTCGAGGACCTTTATGCCTACGATCGTAGTGAAGTTCTCTTCAAGCCGACGATGGCTTCGATTGAACAATTTCGTCCAACGTTTGAAGGTGCGTTGTCCTATTTTGTAGCATCAAATGGTGCTTGCAACGAGGATAGTGGGTTTGCAATCAAGGGCTGGACATCTGTGCGGTTCGAGAACTCAGGCATTATCATCAATGAAGCCAATGCTATTGCAATGGGCAATTACTTCTTCACAGGTGCTGATGGAAACGAGACCAAAGTCGAATACACGTTTGGATACATACTCGACAAAGCTAGCAATCTTCGCATTGTGCTTCATCATTCATCACTACCTGCATCTGCTTGAAGCACCTCTCTTCTGTAGGCACTTCTAAACAGGATTATTCCAAGGGAACCTCATGCCGACTTCGCACACCAAACTTGCGAAGTTCATTCATTGGACCTTCATACTCCTGTATCTCTATGGTATTGTTAAGCAAGTGAATGAATTAGGGGATCTTGAAGACAATCAACTTCTTCTTTTTGAGATCGCATTTGCGACTGTGTTTCTCATCATTGTCATCTTGAGATATTCCTACATGAGACGTTTCAAAACATTCCAGGGAGCAACAGAACCAGTCCATATTGTCCACTATTACTTCGCAAGAATCGTTCATCGAGCCATGTATGCTTGCTTCATTCTCCTTCCACTTACGGGCCTCATTATTGCTGGATTATACAGTCAAGGATACACCGTAAACGCTACACCAGACGAGGAGCAAACCATCATGGATGTGGTTTTGGATTTGCATGGGGCCGTTGCTGACCTCAGCTACATGTTGATCCTCCTTCACATCGCAGCGGCAATTTATTCACGAATCAAAGGCGAAGGTGTTTGGTCATCGATGGTTCCAGTTCTCAAAGAAGCGGGTCCAAGCCAAAACAAAATTGTTCAGAAGATTGCAGGCTATGAAAACATGGCCTACGAGAAAATCGGTGATTTATTGTCCTCAAAAGATTCTGATTAGACGAGTCAGATTGATATACCACGCCACACTGGGCACTATGTAACCTAAGGTTAAGTAGTGGTGATTCCGTGGCAGGGGACGATTGGGAAGAGAAGATGTTGGATCAACTCGAACGCCTGCTTTCCAACATGGGAATGAACATGTCAAGAGATCAACTGCGTGCCCTACTCCAACAATTTCGAGGCCAATTTGAAAAGATGGGTATCGACGAAGAACGCATCGCAAAAGGTGATGTTAACTTCAATTTTGACTTGAGCAACCTTCGTGATTTGTTCAAACCAGGTATGGACTTCAATGAGTTGTTCAAGAACATGGGTGTTGATGTTCGAGTCGATGCAGCCCCAGTTGAAATCGACACTCCAGAAGGAGAAGAAGATGACAATATGGTGCTTCCCGCAGATGACATCTATCTCGAAGGATGGAACATGACCGTAACTGTTGACTTCGCTAAAAAAGGTGAACTTGAACAAGATCAAGTTGAATTGAACCTCATTGACGGTGGAACTCTGGTAGAAGTCCACCGAACAACACAACTTGCACCTGTTGCACGGATTGAATTACCACATGCCTGTGAAGACGTTGTTGACTTTACACTCAACAACGGCATCCTCGATATTACATTGCGATTGATTCCTCCTGAGGATGCGTTCGCAGCCCTTCCACCGTCTGAAGATGGTGACGACACCATTCCCCTGAGCGGCGACATTGCCATCGACTTAGCTGACGATGATGACGATGACGACGATGACGGAGGAATCCCCATTCTGTGAAAGGAGATGAATAAAATGAGTAAAGTAATCGGAATTGACCTAGGAACAACCAACAGCTGTGTAGCAACCATCGAAAACGGTGAGCCCGTTGTTATCGCCAATGCAGAGGGTGCACGAACCACACCCTCCGTTGTCGCATTCAACAAAGACGGAGAGCGTTTGATCGGTATTACTGCCAAGCGACAAGCCGTAACCAACCCAGAGCGTACCATGATTTCTGTCAAGAGACACATGGGAACCGATTGGAAGACTGATATCGATGGAACCAATTACACTCCTCAAGAAATCTCTGCATTTATTCTCCAGAAGTTGAAAGCAGATGCTGAAGCCTACCTTGGACATGAAGTCAAGCAGGCTGTCATTACATGTCCTGCATACTTCACCGATGCACAGCGAAAGGCAACAAAGGATGCTGGTCGTATTGCTGGAATGGATGTTCTTCGAATCATCAACGAGCCAACCGCTGCTGCACTTGCGTACGGAGCAGACAAGGGCGAGGATCAAACCATCCTCGTTTACGACCTTGGTGGCGGGACATTCGACGTCTCCATCCTCGAAATTTACGACGTTGATGGGCAACCGCAAATCGAAGTTAAGGCTACTGCGGGTAACAACAAACTCGGCGGCGACGATTTCGACGAGCAAATCATTGATTGGCTTGTCAGTGAATTCAAGCGAGAAACAGGCATCGACCTCTCCAAGGATACACAAGCAATGAGTCGACTCAAGGAAGCTGCTGAGAAGGCTAAGATCGAACTTTCTGGAACGCAATCGTCTCAAATCAACCTTCCATTCATCACAATGAAGGACGGTAACCCCGAACACTTGGACATTACATTGTCTCGTGCTCGTTTTGAAGATCTCATTGCAAAACACATCGAGAATACGATGGCTCCAACACGTCAAGCCATGAAAGACGCTGGTGTCAAGAAAGGCGATGTTGACAAAGTTATTCTTGTTGGAGGTTCAACTCGAGTCCCTGCAGTACAGATAGCCATCGAAAAGGAAACTGGGAAGGCTCCTTACAAGGGAATCAACCCTGACGAAGCTGTAGCAATGGGTGCTGCA
>MDSV01129604.1_pt1 | contig 15177 bp, 14 predicted proteins | sample 810851 | NCBI WGS metagenome assembly MDSV01 (sample SAMN05326640, study PRJNA326480) | marine metagenome | isolation source: seawater | place: Atlantic Ocean: North East | collected 2012
AGGAACCTTACAAAGGCTTCCAAAACACTCATTCAATGAATCAATTACATATAATCTTAAAAAAAACAAACAATTATCTTTTATCTACAGGTATAGAAGCAAAAGAGAAGCTTTAGGAGGTACAGAAATATTAAATTCATATGGTCTAATGGACTTGAGGTACTCATTTGCTAAATATAAAATAAATTTTAATTTTTGGATTAATAATATACTCAACAAAGAATATGTTGAAATTTTAAACTATTCTAGTAAGGGAAGAAACCTACGATTCGGAATTAGTTATGAATTTTAGAATCTTCCAATATTTTAAGATTTATTGTATCAATAAACATCTGCTGAGTTTTATCAATACCAAGTTCCATTATGGGTATTAAAGTTTCATTAACTTCATTCCTCTTTTTACTGCTGCCGGAAATATGATCCAATGCCAAAGACAATAGAGGTTCGGTTTTATCTCCTATGATACCCAAATTTGAAGCCTTTTCCCTATACTCTATGTCAGGTTCTAATCCATAATTATAATCTGCAAAGTTCTCACTATTAGCAATTTTTAAAACTATTGGTTGCATCGCGTATTTATGCTTTGGATTTTTAATTTGTTGATCATTATCAGTGTAGTCATATAATGTTATTGATCCTACATTTTTTCCAACTGTTTTAATTCCAATTTGTATTATATCAATATGTGGTGTTAATCCATTTATAAGAAGTTCACTTGAGGAAGCTGTTCTATTGGATGTCAAAACGTACAATCTACTTAGACCAAGACTAGGAAGTGGATTTCCGTCGGGCCTTAAGTCAGTAAAGTAGTTATCGAAATTTAAATCGTCAGAGGGATCATCATTAGAGTTTCTATCCTCAATAAATGCCATTATTTTTTCATTCCATATTTGTTTAGCAAAAATGGTTCCTGTGAACTGACCAGTTATTAAGCTAGCCAAATAGGTACAGGTATTTACAGAACCACCTCCATTGTATCTCAAATCTAAGACGAGCTCATCCAAATTTTGACTCTTTAAATAAACAAATAAATCAATTAATTCTTCATTAAAATCTCTATCTACTTCACCATCACCATTACTATCTACTGTTCCTAAAAATTTATTATACATTACATATCCTATCTTTTTTGAACCATGTTCAATTATCGAAGTATTATGGACTGGGACTTCTTGAAAGTTTTCTTCTTTATTTAGTGTTACACTTATATCCCTCGAAGTAACTAAATCATTTCCAGAATCATAATTTACAAGTTGAATGCTATAGCTTGTCTGTTCTCCATACAACAGTGACATGTAGTTATTAAAGTTCAACTCATTGTCGTTTATACTATTAAAAATATCACCACGCACTATACCCTTGTTAAAAGCATCTGATTCAGGTAATACATAAGTTACTGCTCCAATTATACTCTCTCCATCATCCCTCACATAAAGTTGAAATTTCATACCATTGGAGGCAGATGTTCCTGAAAGTTGATTTTCCAATATTTCATAGTCTTCTTCTATCCAACTAAATCTGTCATCTTGATGAAGTAAACTCTCAAAAAACTCCTTGCTGTCTTGCTGAGAATTTAAAAGTGCAATATATTCATTTTCCATTGTAGCTTTTGAATCTGCTAGATTGGAGACATCTGATTGCCAATAATAATATTGATTTAATCCTTTCCAAATAAAGTCGTTAATTTCTGTTGAAAGAGTTATTTCTGGGGGAGAATCGCTGGATTCTGAATCCACATCGGATACAATATTTATTTCATTGTCGTCAATATCTTTCTTAGAACATTTTATCGATAGAAGAAAAAATAATGACAAACAGATTAGACGTTTAATCGTAATTTCAAATTTTATCATATTACAAAGTTTCGTACAAAAAAAATGCCAAATTTAAATTCCAACATAATTAAAGGGTGTAATCTTCTTTAGATCATTTTTAACTTCCAAACTAATGTCAAGTGAATTTACAAATTCGTTAATTATAGTTTGGTTTATTTTTTTATTTTTTCTAGTTAGGTCTTTAAGTTTTTCATATGCACCTACGTATCCTTCTTTTCTTAATATAGTTTGTATTCCTTCAGCCACAATTGACCAATTTTCCTCCAGATCTTTGTATATTTTACCTTTATTAATTAACAATTTCGATAATCCTTTGATTAACGATTTTAATGCTATAATAGTATGCGCAAAAGGTACTCCAATATTTCTTAGTGTTGTACTATCTGTCAAATCTCTTTGAAGTCTTGAAATTGGTAATTTTTGTGAAAGGTGAATTAATAAAGAATTAGCTAAACCCAGATTACCTTCAGCATTTTCAAAATCTATTGGATTTATCTTATGGGGCATAGCAGAAGATCCTACTTCACTTCTAACTATTTTTTGCTTGAAATAATCTATAGAAATATAATACCAAATATCTCTGCACATGTCGATTAAAATATTATTAATTCTTCTTAATGCGTCACACTGAGAAGAAAAATAATCATAGTGCTCAATTTGTGTTGTAGGAAAAGAATGTTTAAGTCCAAACTTAGTTTCTAAAAAAGTTGAACTAAATTTTCTCCAATTAATTTTTGGATAACTTACCACATGGGCATTGTAGTTTCCTGTTGCACCGCCAAACTTGGCAGCATGAGGTATTGAACTTAGAACTGTAATTTGATTTTCTAGCCTTTCAATAAAAACCATTATTTCTTTTCCCAATTTTGTAGGAGAGGCTGGCTGTCCATGCGTTCTAGCTAGCATGGAGATGTTTTTTGATTCATTTGAAAGCTTTTTTAGATTTGACATCAGTTTATTAAGATTAGGTAAATATTCCTCTTTAATTGCATTTTTAATTGATAGAGGTATACTAGTATTGTTAATGTCCTGAGAGGTAAGTCCGAAATGAATAAACTCTTTGAATTTTGAAATTCCAATTAGATCGAATTTATCTTTTAAAAAATATTCTATTGCTTTGACATCATGATTAGTTTGAATTTCAATCTTTTTTACTTCTAAAGCATCCTCATCAGTAAACTTTTCATAAATCTTTTTTAAATTTTTAATTTTCTTTATTGGAAAGGTTTCAAGTTGTGGTAGAGGAATTTCAACTAGAGATATAAAATATTCAATCTCAACTACTAACCTATAATGTATCAAGGCTTTTTCAGAAAAATATCTTGAGAGATTTTCAATTTGATTCCTGTATCTTCCATCAATTGGTGAAATTGAATTTAATGAGTTGACCAGTGCATTTTTCATTAATGCAAAGATAAAGTTTAATCATAAAATCATTAGTTTAATATCTAATTTATTTAATCTAAATTATTACCAGAAACCTAAAGTTGAAGAATTTTGTATTCTTCATAACAACCACTTATCGCCTCTAAAATTTGTAAATCATTGGCTTCTTTAATAAACGCATTAGAATAATTACAGTTTCTCAATATTTCTTCAAGATTCACTCTGTTAACCCCTAAAAGTTGTACTAGAACTTCTCTATCAAATTTAGTTGCAAGTAAATTTTTAATTTCATCATCTTCTCTCATTTTTTTCAACTTTCTCATTTGTTTTGGATTTTTTCCAAAAAGATTATACAAGAAATCAGCAGGGTTAAATAATGATCCAATCGCTTTGGAAATTGAAGATTTATTTCTGTTTCCAGCCTCGTACCCTGATTGGGGAAGACCAGGAATAGTAAACCTTCCTGCAGGATTAAGGGGAACTTTTTTAACATCTATATCCAAATATCCAGTCAAAGAATACGGTCTTACTATTACCTCTTCCAATGCAAATGAAAGTTGGGTAAGTCTGAAAATTGGTATACCAAGTTTTATCATATCATTGCTGACCGGGACCTTTAGGGGTTTAAAACCTAAATAGGAAAAATAGAGTGTGTCCCTTGACTTCACAGCAATTTCAAAATTACCATTGCGGTCACTAATAACACCCTCTACAGAGTTCAAATTAAGTACATGAACACTTGACATATATTCATCAGTACTATCGTTTTTGATTTTTCCTTTTAGTAGTGAAGTTTGATTCTGTGCATTAACCAAATCAAAGATTAATACAAATAAAAATAGAGCAATAATTTTTTTTTTAAAAACCAAAACGAATCTTTATTTTAAATTACAGATATTTTTGTTCATCTAAAAAAATAATTAATCTTTTAATAGCTTCTGATCTATGACTTATTTCATTTTTTTCAATTAAATTTAATTCAGCAAATGTTTTAGTATATCCATTTGGAATAAATATTGAGTCATATCCAAAACCATTATCCCCTCTTTTATTAAAGATTATTTTCCCATCAATTTTTCCTTCAAAAAAAAAACGTTTTTCCATTAATATTTAATGAAAATACTGATTTAAATTTCGCATTGGTATTTTTATATCCCGTTAATAATTTCCATACTTTTTCAATATTATCTTGGGAATTACAGGTTTTGCCTGCAAACCTTGCTGAGTAAATTCCTGGCATTCCATTTAGGGAATCTATTTCTAAGCCAGTGTCATCAGCAAAACAATTAATTCTAAAATTTTTGAAAATAAAATCAGATTTTATTTTTGCATTTTGCTTTAAAGTTTTTCCAGTTTCTTTTATATCATCTTTAAAATTTAAATCATTTAAGCTCAGCAGATTAATATTTCCAGGCATCATTTTCTTTACTTCATCATATTTTCCTTTATTATGAGTTGCAAATACCAATTTGAATTCTTTATTCATTGTGATATGGTTCATTGTTTATAATTTTTAAACTTCTGTAGATTTGCTCCAAAACAAAAATTCTTATCATTTGATGAGAAAAAGTCATTTTGGAGAAACTTATTTCTTCATTAAATAAATTCAAATGTTTTTTATTGAAACCGTATGGACCACCAATTATAAGTTTTAAATATTTTATATCTCTGGATGAGATTTTTAAATTTATCCATTTTGAAAAATCAATCGATGAAAAACTTTTACCGCCCTCATCGAGAAGAACTACATAATCTTTATCATTTATGTATCTTTTAATTAAATTGGTTTGCTTAATTGAAATACTTTCTTTTGCCTGTTTTTTTGAGTTAACAAATGGTATTTCTTTAACCGTAAGGTCTAATTTTTTATTTATTCTTTTTAAATAATCTTGGATTATATTCTTGTACTCAATCTTTTTGGTTTTTTCAATGCATATTAACTCAATCTTCATTTTGTAAAAATACAAAGTCAAAAAAAATTAATTTATTTAAAATACATTAATTTTAAAGAAAAATAAATGATAAATAAACTTAAAGAAAAAATAAAAAAATCCCTTTCCTATATAAAAATCCCAGGATTAAATGGATTTTCATTATCAGATCTTTTAGAATTATATTTCTTGGGTTTAACTAGAGGTATATTGACATCAAGAGCGGGTTCTATCTCTTTTAGTTTTTTCATGGCACTTTTCCCTTTCATTCTATTTGTATTAAACTTAATTCCATTTATTCCAAAATTTTTTAGTATTGAGAATTTTGATGCGATTTTATTTAATTTCATTGAGACTATTTTGCCTCAAGACACTCATACTTTTTTTGAAAAAATATTTGAGGATATAAAATCAAAACCAAGAGCTGGGTTATTATCCTCTGTTTTTATACTTTCTGTTATTTTAACTGCAAATGGGGTAAATTCAATTTTTACTAGTTTTGAAGTTTCGTATCATGTTAAAGAATTTAGAAATATTTTCAAACAATATTTTTATTCTCTGGGTGTAAGTGTAATTTTAGCATTATTACTTTTAATCTCTGTAATATCTTTTGTTTCTTTTGAGCTATTATTTCAGAGACTTCTGCCTGAGTCAATTAATTTTGCAATTTTTATACAAAATTTAATTTTTGTCATATTAGCGTATATATCAATTACAATACTTTATTATTTTGGAACAATTCAAGGAAAATTTACTGGTTTTTTTTCACCAGGTGCATTAATGACAACCTTATTATTTTTCTTTAGCACCTATTTGTTTGGAATTTATATTGATAACTTTTCAAACTATAATCAGTTATATGGTTCAATTGGCGCCTTGTTGATTTTCATGCTTTTTAGTTGGATTAATTCAATAATTTTACTTCTTGGATTTGAATTAAATGCAACTATTAGAAGTTTAAATGAAGAAAAAAAAGCTGAGTAATGTCATTTTACATTGACGTTCTTCTACCTTTTCCACTAAAAAATTTTTATACCTATAGAATCAGTGAGGAGGAATTTAAATTTATAAAAAAAAGGATTTAGAGTCTTGGTTCCATTTGGAGGAAAGAGAGTGTTCACTTCTATTGTTATTAAGAAACATAAAAACATCCCAGATAATTATGAACCAAAAGAAATATTTGCATTTCAGGATGATTTACCAATCGTGGACAAAAATCAAATATTTTTTTGGAAATGGATGAGTAATTATTATCAATGTCCAATGGGCAGTATTTTGAAGGCTTCTATACCTAGTAGTTTTTTACTTACAAGTGAAACTTTATTAGAAAAAAATTTGAATAAACAGGTAGACTACAAAAAAATCTCTGATGATGAGATTTTAATTCTGGATGCACTCGATTTAAAAAAAATTAAAATTGATGAAGTGAGGTTAATATTAAATAAAAAAAATATTTTTCCAGCAGTAAATAATCTCATTGAAAAAGGCTATATAAAATCAATTGAATCTATAAAAGAAAAATATAAACCAAAGCTAGTAAAATACATAAAAATTTATAAAAGATATAGTGAATTAAAAAATAAAAATAATCATTATCTAGAGTTAAAAAATTCCCCAAGAAAAAGAAAAATTATTGAATATATTTTAAAAAATAATTCTGGAACTGAATGGATAGAATACAGTTTATTAAAACGGAAGTGTAAGTTAAATAGTTCAATTTTAAAGAAAATGATATCACTAAATATTTTATCAGAAAAAATAGTTCATGAAGACAGATTTAAAGTAAACTTCACCAAGACTTCTGAGTTATTAAAATTATCGAAGCCTCAACTATTGGCTAAGGAAAAAATTTTGGAAATATGGAAACAGAATTCAACTGTTTTATTTGAAGGAGTTACCTCATCGGGTAAAACAGAAGTATATTCTCATTTAATAAATAGATTTTTAAAAAAGGGATTTCAAATTTTATTTATGATGCCAGAAATATCTTTAACTATTCAAATGGTTAGCAGATTAAAAAAGATTTTTGGTAAATATTTATCTGTTTATCATTCAAAATTTTCTAATGAGGAAAGATTTGAGGTTTGGAATAATGTTATTAAAAATAAGGAGAATGCTAGGATTGTTGTTGGTGCTAGATCCTCTATATTTTTACCTTTTCAAAATCTAAAATTAATAGTTGTTGATGAAGAGCACGACTCCTCATTTAAGCAGGAGAACCCTGCACCTAGATATAATGCTAGGGATTCTTCAATCAAGTTATCCAAAATACATAATGCAAAATTAATTTTAGGTTCTGCTACACCATCATTAGAATCTAAATTTAATGCCTTAAATAAAAAATATGGCTATGTAAAACTTACAGAGAAATATGGATTATCAACTTCATCAGAAATAAAATGTGTAGATATGAAAATCTATTACAGGGCTAATAAAATGAAAGGTTTACTTACACCGGAACTTTATGACGCGATACAAGATAAATTGTTATTGGGTCAACAAATTCTATTATTTCAAAACAGAAGGGGGTATGCCCCTGTTATAGAGTGTATAACTTGTGGACATATTCCTAAATGTCGTAATTGTGATGTATCCTTAACTTTTCACCAATACAGTAATTCTTTAAAATGTCATTACTGTGGGTTTAGTGAAATAAATCAAAAAAAATGTCTAAAGTGTAGTAGCTCAAAAATTGACATGAAAGGTTACGGTACCCAACAAATCGAAGAACAAATTAAATCGTTTTTTCCTAAAGCTAGAGTAGATAGAATGGATTGGGATACAACACGTGGAAAATATTCAGTTGATAAAATTTTTGAAAAATTTGAAAATTCTCAAATTGATGTTCTAATAGGAACACAAATGATAACGAAAGGGTTGGATTTTAAAAATATTGGATTAGTTGGTGTAATAAATGCTGACAATATTTTATTTTTTCCAAATTTTCGTGCAAATGAGAAAGCTTTTCAGGTTTTAACTCAAGTAGCTGGAAGAGCTGGTAGATCATCAATAAAGGGATCAGTTATAATTCAAACTTTTTCATCTGACAATAATATATTTGAGTTGATAAAAAAACAAAACCATGATGGTTTTTATAAAAAAGAAATTGCAGAGAGAAATCAATTTAATTATCCTCCATACTACCGATTAATTAAAATTATAATTAAATCTAGAGACTTGGATACACTTAGAATTGCTAGTAATTGGCTTTTTCAATCTTTAAGTAATGGCTTTATATATCCTATTTATGGACCATTTGATCCTCATATATCAAAAATTAAAAATGAATTTATAAAACAAATTTTAATTAAATATCCAAATACAACGGTTAGAAATAAAGTTAAGAAACATCTGATGAAATCTGTAGAATCCTTTGAATCTATAGCAAAATTTAGGATTGTTAAACTAAATGTAGATGTTGATCCAAATTAATTTTAAATTTTTTAGTATAAGAGAGACTTTATTTTGTCTAATCATTGAATTTATCTTATTTTTGCGAGCCTAAAGTAATTTTATGAATCATTATGAAACTGTTTTCATTTTAAATCCCGTTTTATCTGAAGATCAGATAAAGGAAGCAGTAAAAAAATTCGAGTCATTTCTAAGTGATAAAAAAGCAAAATTTATTAACAAAGAAAATTGGGGGTTGAAAAAACTAGCTTATCCCATTCAAAATAAAAAAAGTGGTTTTTATCATTTACTTGAATATACTGTTGACCCAAGTGCAATAGATTCTCTTGAGGTTGAATTTAGAAGAGATGAGAGAGTTATGCGATATCTTACTGTGAAACTAGATAAATTTGCTATTGAATGGGCAAAAAAAAGAGTAAAAAAGCTAAAGTCTAAGATAAAGTCCTAAAAAATGTCAACAATTGAAGAACAAAATAAAGGTCGTAAGGAAGGTGAGATTAGATATTTGACTCCCTTGAATATCAGCACGAGCACTAAAAAAAAATATTGTAGGTTTAAAAGATCAGGTATAAAGTATATTGATTATAAAGACCCAGAATTTCTAATTAATTTCGTTAATGAACAAGGTAAATTGTTACCAAGGCGCTTAACTGGAACTTCGTTAAAATACCAAAGAAAAGTATCTAAGGCTATTAAAAGAGCTAGGCACATTGCTGTTATGCCATACGTTGGTGATATGTTAAAATAATTTTATGGAATTAATATTAAAACAGGATATTGATAATTTAGGTTTCAAAGACGAGGTTGTAATTGTAAAAAACGGTTATGGTAGAAACTTTTTAATACCTTCGGGCAAAGCTGTGTTGGCTACAGATTCTGCTAAGAAAGTGCTTGCTGAAAATTTGAAACAACAAACCAAAAAAGATCAAAAGTTAGTCAAGGAGGCTGAAAAGTTAGCCAATGCTATTTTAAAAATTGATTTAAAAATATCTGCAAAAGTAGGTGAGGGTGATAAGCTTTTTGGATCGATAAGTTCTAAAAATTTGTCTGATGCTTTATCCAAAGAAGGAAAGGATTTAGACAAAAAATACATTATAATTCCTGGAAGAAATATTAAAAGACTTGGTAAATATGAAGCAACATTAAGATTGCATAGAAATGTTGTTATAAAATATCCCTTTGAAATTATAGCAGAAACAAAAAAAAGGAAAATAAGTAAGTAATAACTTTGAGGTTGTAAACAATTATTAAGTTTAATTGCCTTAAAGCATACTAAAATTTGCATATTTGTATGTTATATAAATATGAAACCATCTATTCCAAAAGGCACAAGAGATTTTACACCTTCTGAGGTTCGTTTGAGAAATTTTGTAAAAGAAAAAATCCAATCAAATTTCGAGTTATTTGGATTTATGCCAATTGAAACTCCTTCTTTTGAAAAGTTGGAGGTTATTGCAGATAAATATGTTAATGATGGAGAACAATTAATTTTCAAAATATTATCAAATGGTGAAAAACTGTCAAAAGCAGATTTAGATTCATTACAAGAACAAAATTATTCTAAGTTTGCTAATTCAATATCTGAAAAAGCACTTCGATACGACTTAACAGTTCCATTTTCTAGATATGTTGTTCAGCACCAAAATGAACTAACATTTCCTTTCAAACGATATCAAATTCAAACAGTTTGGAGGGCTGACAGACCACAATATGGTAGATTTCAAGAGTTTCTTCAATGTGATGCCGATACAATTGGAAGTAATTCTCTATGGCAAGAAATTGAACTTTGTATGCTTTATGACCAAATAATCAAGGATCTAGGAATAAAGGGAGTTTGCCTTAGAATAAATAACAGAAAAATATTGTATGGTTTTGCGAAACTTCTTGGATTTGAAAACAGATTTAATGAATTTACAATAATTCTTGACAAATTGGATAAGATAAATATTGAGGGTGTTGTCAAAGAGCTGATAACACGAAATTTCTCTAAAGATAAAATTCAAATAATTAAAGAATTTATATTGTTGGAAGGAGCAAATAAATTTAAATTAGAAAAAATTAGAACAGCATTTAAAGAATCTAAAATTAGTCTTGACGGCATTGACGAACAAAATTTTATTATTGATAATATCGAAGAAAGTGGAGGTTTTGAATCAATTAATTTAAAATTTGATTTATCACTCGCAAGAGGCTTAAGTTACTACACAGGAACAATATTTGAATTAACTCTTCCAAATTTCCCCGAAATAGGCTCTATAGGAGGTGGAGGCAGATATGATAATTTAACTGAAAACTTTGGTAAAAAAAATCTTAGTGGTGTTGGATTATCCATTGGGTTCGAAAGAGTTTTGATGCTCTTGCAGAAATTTAAATTATTCCCAAAAGATGTAAACAATAGCGTGCAGGTTTTGATTGCTAACTTTGGGTCTAAAACTGCTTTGATTTGTAATTCAATTTTAAAAAAATTAAGAGCTAAGGGAGTTAAATCAGAGTTTTATCCAGATGATTCTAAATTAAAAAAACAATTATCATATGCAAACAGTAAAAAGATTGAATACGTTGTTTTATTAGGTGATGAGGAGCTTCAAAATGAAGAATTTGTTTTAAAAAACATGAATGAAGGATCACAAACTAATTTTAAAATCTCTCAACTTGAATCGGTTATACTATCAAAGTTGAAAAAATTGAATTAAAGAGTTCCTATGTATCTTTCCGCGTCAAGAGCTGCCATGCATCCTGTTCCTGCAGCAGTAACAGCTTGTCTGTATTCTTTGTCCTGAACATCACCAGATGCAAATACTCCAGGTTTATTTGTTTTTGTTGATTTACCCTTTGTTAATATGTATCCTAGGTCATCCATTTTAACTTGACCTCGGAAAATTTCTGTATTAGGTTTATGCCCAATTGCTATAAAAAGTCCGGAAACAGAAATTTTACTTTGTGTTTTTGTTTTACTGTTCACAACTTTAACAGCTTCTACTACCTTATCACCTAATACTTCATGAATTTCAGTTTCATATAGAATTTCAATGTTTTTTGTTTTATTAACCCTGTGTTGCATTGCTTTAGATGCTCTCATTTCGTTTCTCCTTATAATCATTGTCACTTTAGAACATATATTTGCTAAATAAGTAGCTTCTTCAGCAGCTGTATCACCTCCTCCTACAATAGCAACCTCTTGATTTTTATAAAAAAACCCGTCACAAACTGCACAAGCAGACACACCACCTCCTATCAATCTTTGTTCACTTGGTAGACCTAAATATTTTGCACTTGCACCAGTAGAAATAATTATTGTTTTTGCATGTAGAGTTTTATTTTCATCAATTGTTACAGTATGCATTTTACCTTTTTCAGAATTTAATTCTACTTGCGTTACATGACCTATTCTTACATCTGTTCCAAACCTTTCAGCCTGTTTTTGTAATTCTTGCATCATAATAGGTCCTTCAATTCCATCAGGATATCCTGGAAAGTTATCCACGTCTGTTGTTGTGGTCAATTGTCCACCAGGCTCCATGCCAGTATATACTACAGGATTTAGATCAGCTCTAGCAGCATAAATTGCTGCCGTATATCCTGCCGGCCCACTTCCAATAATCAAGCATTTAATATTTTCCATTTGCAAAAAGTATTTAACGTAAACCTAAAAAAAAATGTTTTTATTAACGAAATATAATCATTGATTTTGAACCTAGTTATTAACTTATTTCAAAAATTTGTTAATATCAAATCCTTACTTAGAGAGTGAAAAATATGACCAATTATAAAGTCAATTTGTAACTTGTATAATATGGTTAAATCAATTTTTAATTTTCCAAACAAATATTCTTTTCTAGATGATTTATTAGCGGGTATTACAATTGGTATTGTTACAATACCTCAAGCAATGGCATTTGCCATTTTAGCAGGGATACCTCCAATCTATGGTTTGTATGGTTCATTTATTCCTCTATTAATTTATGGATTCCTATCAAGTTCCAACTATTTAAATGTTGGACCAGTATCAATAGTATCAATTTTTATTTTTGATATACTATCAAAAAATGTTCAGCCTTTTACAACTCAATATATAAATGATCTCATAATTCTAGGAGTTATGGTTGGCGTTATTCAATTTCTATTTGGAGTTTTTGGCTTTGGAAAATTTTTAAGATATATACCTTTATCAATAATTTCAGGATTTATTCAGGCTGCTGCAATTGTGATAATTGTCTCCCAATTTACAACTGCATTTGGAATTGAGTTTCCTGTTGATGGTTTAAAAAAAATACCTTATTTGTTTTCCAACTTACATGAATTAAAATTAAATACTACATTATTGTTTTTAATTTCAATAATTTTCCTTTTTATCTTCGCAAAATTCTTCCCAAGATTTCCAACATCTATTTCATTGGTCTTGATTACTGGGATTTTATCTTATTTACTTGATTTTGAAAGATATGGTTTATTATTGATTGGTGAAGTTCCAAAAGGATTGCCTAAACTAATTTTTCCAATTTTAGATATAGAAGTATTAAAATATCTTCCTGGTGCTTTTGGTATAGCTTTTATTACATCAATAGGCAGCTCTATTATGGCTATTAAATTAGAACCTAACCAGCCAAAAAAAATTAAATTAAACAGAGAATACATTTCCTTGGGATTAGCTAAAATTATTAGTTCTTTTTTTGGATCAATGCTTTCAGCGGGTAGTTTCAACAGGACAATTCTTGCTTATAAAATTGGTGGAAAAACACAAATCACAAGTATCGTTTCATCTATTATTATTTTATTCACAATTTTATATTTGACACCTGTCGTTTATTATTTTCCTCAATCTGTAATAGCAGCAATCATAGTTTACTCAGTATATTTTCTTTTTGACTTTGATCTTATGATTAAATTATGGAGAGAAGATAAAATTGAACTATCCTATTTATTTATAACGATGTTATTTACTTTATTTATTGGTTTTGTAGAAGGTATATTTCTAGGGGTTCTTATAAAATATTTAGGAGATTATTTATACAAGAAAAAAATCAATTTGTCCTAAAAGAATATACTCCTGAATCACTTTCATTTCCTTGTAAATCTTTTGCAACAACTTTCCAATAATAAACAAAACCTTCCTCGACCTCTGCTTCTAAAATAGTGGTTTCACTTTCATGATTAAGAGTTTTTATTAAGGTTGATCCATCGACTTTATCAAGATATATATCATAAGAAGATAGGTCGTTATCAACATCACTGCAATTCCATTGAAGTGGAATTATGTTATTTATTGGGGTAACAGTAGATCCAGAAATAGGATAAGTAAGTTCTGGGGGAAAAGGCGCATAATTATCTATTGCTGGGCCAGAAAGATAGAATTTCCAAATTTCACTTTCCGATGGAGCAGTACCTTTAGGACCATATGCTCTTACCTTCCATGAGTAAGGTTCACCATGATTTAACGTCGCGGTTACCTCCGGACTTTCCGATGAAAATTGTTGAAGCTGATCTGTGGAAAGGTTCGTAACGAATAGCCTATATGAATTGGTGTCTCTGGTTAATGACCATCTGAAAGTTACTGAACTTTGGTTATCATTGACAACAGTAGTGTCTAAACAAGGAGTATTATTTTCAGGATAAACAAGACTAGGTATACCAGGTTTACCAGTATTTTCTAAATCATCTTTAGAACAACTTAGCAATAGTAACAAAGATAAAATCTGTATTGTGTATTTATTTTTTATTATTCTCATCATTCTTTTATAATTAATTTAGAATCTGAAACAGTTTGTCCGTTAACCTTAAGAATGTAACTACCTTGAGGTAATCCTGAGGTGTCAAGATTTATATTTCTAAGATTTTCATCTAATGAAAAAGTTTTAGTAATAATAAGTCTTCCATTTGCATTGAATAGTTCTAAAAGAACTTTTCTGTCTGTTCCTCCAACAAATACATTAATTTCATTATCAAATGGAACTGGACTTACAAAAATGGATTCTGAGTTAAAATAATTCTTTTCGAAAACACCTTGGCATTCTACTCCAGTTGTAATTTTTATATTATTTAAACCACTTTCCATTTTTATTTCAATTTCTGAATCTGTAGTTTCAAAAGTATTCCCATTGTGAGTCACAATGTACTTACCAGAACCAGATAATGAATATTTTATCGTCTTGGATGAACTTGGACTCTTACTAAATACATTTAAAGGGTTAAGATTATTAACGTTAACATTATAACATCTTTCAAAACTTTCTTTTGGTTGACCCTCAACAGTAATACAAACTTGATAATTACCTGAGATAAGATTATCCATTTCCCAAGATGAACTAATAATAGGTTGGTCGTTTTGTTCTACTCCGTTAACACTAATATTATATTTATATGTGTTGTCATTGAATCCAATTCTGATTGAATTTTGATCTTCACACTTTTCAGATTTATTGACAGTGAAGCTATTTGGAGCTAAATAGAAAATTGGGCAACCTTCAGCATCAACAATAGTGTCATATGGAGTATCTTCACAAGTGTCATAAGGATTCCAAACACCGTCATGGTCTGCATCATCAGTAGCATCACCAACACCATCACCGTCCTCATCACTTTGGTCTGGGTTTGGAACAAAAGGGCTATTGTCAAGA
>MDSV01095874.1_pt1 | contig 15175 bp, 12 predicted proteins | sample 810851 | NCBI WGS metagenome assembly MDSV01 (sample SAMN05326640, study PRJNA326480) | marine metagenome | isolation source: seawater | place: Atlantic Ocean: North East | collected 2012
ACATATATGCAAGCAGTTCCTTATTTCGATAGATTAGATTATGTAGCACCCATGAACCAAGAGCATGCATTTGCACTAGCTTTAGAAAAAATATTAAAAATTGAAGTTCCGATTAGAGCTCAATTTATAAGAGTTTTATTTAGTGAAATTGGAAGACTTTTGAGTCACATTTTGAATATTACCACTCATGCACTTGATGTGGGGGCTTTAACTCCTTCGTTATGGGGATTTGAAGAAAGAGAAACATTAATGACATTTTATGAAAGAGTTTCAGGATCTAGATTACATGCTAATTATTTTAGAGCTGGCGGCGTTCATCAAGATTTACCAAGAGGGTTAGAAGAAGATATTTTTCAATTTGCAAAAAAATTTCCAAAAATCATTAATGATTTGGAAACACTTTTAACCGATAATAGAATTTTTAAACAACGAAATGTTGATATAGGTATTGTTTCAAAAGAAGATGCATTAGATTACTCTTTTTCAGGAGTTATGATTAGAGGTTCTGGCATACCATGGGATTTAAGAAAATCTCAACCCTATGATTGTTACAATCAAATGGAATTTAAAATCCCAGTTGGAAAAAATGGAGATTGTTACGATCGTTATCTTTGTAGAATTGAAGAAATGAAAGAAAGTATAAAAATTATTAATCAATGTTTAAATCAAATGCCAAAAGGATCAATTAAAACTGATGATGGCAAAATAAGCCCACCACCAAAAGATGAAATAAAAGAATCTATGGAAGCATTAATCCATCATTTCAAACTTTTTACTGAAGGATATCGAGTTGATAAAAGTGAAATATATACAGCGGTAGAGGCTCCAAAAGGAGAATTCGGTATTTATTTAGTTTCAGACGGTACTAACAAACCTTATAAATGTAAAATTAGAGCACCTGGTTTCTCACATCTACAAGCTATGGATTATTTAATTAAAGGTCATATGTTGGCTGATGTACCTGCAGTTTTAGGGTCATTAGATATAGTTTTTGGAGAGATTGATAGATGAGTATAAAAAAAATTTCTAAGGATCAACCAGAAAATTTTGAATTTAACGAAAAAAATTTAGAAATTGTAAAAAATATTTTATTAAATTATCCAAAAAATAAAAAACAAAGTGCTGTGATGACATTATTGTATTTAGCTCAACGACAAAATAATAATTGGATACCTCTAGCCGCAATGAAAAAAATAGCTAAATTTTTGGATATGCCATATATAAAAGTTTTTGAAGTGGCAACTTTTTATACAATGTATAACTTAACTCCAGTAGGTAAATATTTTGTACAAATATGTACAACAACTCCATGTATGATTAGAGGTGCATACAAATTAGTTGATATATGTAAAAATAAAATTTCTGAAAAACAAAACAATTTGTCAAAGGATCAAATTTGTTCTTGGACAGAAGTTGAATGTTTAGGAGCATGCGTTAACGCTCCGATGATGCAAATTAATGATGATTATTATGAAGATTTAAATATAGAGTCCACAGAAAAAATAATTGATCAGATATTAAGAGGTGAGCACCCTGAACCAGGATCATATAGAGGACGTACTAACACCGAACCTGAAAATAATAGAAATACATTAACTAACCTAAAAAATGCTTGAAGATAAAAATAGAATATTTTTAAATCTGTATAACGACAAAGGATCAGACGTCGCTTCTGCTCAAACCAGGGGTGATTGGTCAAAAGTAAAAGAAATTTTTTCTAAAGGCAGAGAGTGGATTATAAATGAAATTAAATCTTCAGAATTAAGAGGCAGAGGCGGAGCAGGATTCCCCACTGGATTAAAATGGTCTTTTGCACCAAAGGAAATAGGATCAAGACCACATTATTTAGTTATTAATGCGGATGAATCTGAGCCAGGAACCTGTAAAGATAGAGATATTTTAAGATTTGAACCACACAAACTTATTGAAGGTTGTCTTATAGCTTCATACGCAGTTAATGCACATACATGTTATATATATATAAGAGGAGAGTATTTAAATGAAGGTAAAAAACTTCAGAATGCTATCAATGAAGCGTATGAAAAAAAATTAATTGGTAAAAATGCATGCGGCACAGGTTGGGATTTAGATATTTTCATTCACTATGGAGCAGGAGCATATATTTGTGGTGAAGAAACCGCATTGTTAGAAAGTATTGAAGGAAAAAAAGGTTTACCAAGATTAAAACCCCCTTTCCCTGCTTTAATAGGATTATATGGTTGCCCAACAATTGTAAACAATGTGGAAACAATCGCAGTTGTGCCTACAATTTTAAGAAGAGGAGCAAAATGGTTTGCATCATTAGGTAAACCGAAAAACAGAGGAACAAAAATTTTTTGCATTTCAGGGAATGTTAACAACCCATGTAATGTTGAAGAAGAAATGGGTATTTCACTTAAAGATTTAATAGAAAAACATGCAGGAGGTGTAATTGGAGGTTGGGAAAATCTTAAAGCAGTTATACCAGGTGGATCATCGATGCCACTTTTACCAAAAAATATATGTGAAACTATAAAAATGGATTTTGATTCATTAATAGAACAGAAAAGTGGATTGGGAACAGCTGGAATTATTGTTATCAATAAAGACCAAGACATAATTAAATGTATAGCAAGGATTTCAAGATTTTATAAACATGAAAGTTGCGGACAATGCACGCCTTGTAGAGAAGGTTCAGGATGGATGTGGCGAATGTTAGAAAGAATGTCTAAAGGCGAAGCTTCTAGAGAAGAAGTTGACATGCTTATGGACGTGACCAAACAAATAGAAGGCCACACAATATGTGCATTTGGAGAAGGATCAGCCTGGCCTGTACAGGGTCTTTTAAGACATTTTAAAAAGGAAATAGTTAAAAAAAATAATTTTAAACCACTAATAAGTAAAAATAAAAATATTCCATATTTAATAGATCAACATTTATTGGAGAAAGACAATGTTTAAGCTGAAAGTAAATAATATTGATGTTGAAATAGATGAAGGTTTAACTGTACTTCAGGCATGCGAACAAGCAGGGTTTGAGATCCCAAGATTTTGTTATCATGAAAAACTTTCTATAGCTGGAAATTGTAGAATGTGTCTTGTTGAAATAGAAAAATCGGCAAAACCAGTAGCTTCTTGCGCTATGCCAGCCACAGAAGGTATGAATATAAAAACAAATACTCCAATGGTAAAAAAAGCTAGAAAAGGAGTAATGGAGTTTTTGCTAGCAAACCATCCTTTAGATTGTCCAGTTTGTGATCAAGGAGGTGAATGTGATCTTCAAGATCAATCTATGTTTTATGGGATAGATAAGTCTAGATACAAAGAAAATAAAAGACATGTTCCTGAAAAATATATGGGCCCTCTTATTAAAACTCAAATGACAAGATGTATACATTGCACAAGATGTATAAGGTTTGCTACAGAAATTGCGGGCGTTCCTGAACTAGGAGCAATAGGCCGTGGAGAAGATATGCAGATAACCACCTATTTAGAAAAATCAATGGAATCAGAATTATCTGCAAATGTAATTGATCTGTGTCCAGTCGGTGCTTTAACTTCAAAACCTTACGTTTTTGAAGCAAGACCCTGGGAGCTTAAAAAAACAGAATCTATTGATGTTATGGATGGTGTTGGTTCAAACATTAGAGTTGATACTTATGGTTGGGAAGTAAAAAGAGTTCTACCAAGAATTAACGAAGATATAAATGAGGAATGGATATCAGACAAGTCAAGATATGCATGTGATGGATTACAGAATCAAAGATTAGATATTCCTTATATTAAAAAAGATGGGTTTTTTAAAAAAAGTTCTTGGGAAGAAGCGTATAAAATCATTTCAGAAAAAATATATTCAGCTAAATCCGATGAAATTGCTGGCTTAACTGGCGATTTAACAAATATGGAAAATCTTTTCATAATAAAAGACTTCTTTTCAAAAACTATAAAATCTCCATATTTAGACTCTAGATCAGATCATACTTTTGTTGATAACACTGAAAGATCTAACTATTTATTTAATTCCAAAATAAATGGTATTGAAGAAAGTGACTTTATTTTACTCATTGGCTCTAATCCAAGATATGAGGCTTCAATATTAAATGCAAGAATAAGAAAAGCATTTCTAAAAAATAATACTGAAATATTTTCAATTGGGGACCAAGGCAATTTAACTTATCCTTACAAAGTCTTAAATAATAATACAGAAACTATCAAAGAAATAATTGATAACAAACATGAATTGTCTGAAAAAATCAAAAAGTCTAAAAAGCCCATGATTATACTTGGTCAATCAGTTTTTAAATTAGAATCTGCACATTATATTTTTCAACAATTAAAAGACTATTTAAAAAAAAATAATAAAATTAATAATGATTGGAATGCATTTAATGTTATTTCTAACAATGCGTCGACAGTGGGCTCTTACGATTTAAATATCTTAAATTCAAAAGGTAAGACAAATCAAATTTTAAAAGGCTTAGAAAATAATAATTTTAAAATTCTATTTTTATTTGGTCAGGACAACATCAATTTTCAAAAAGTTGATGAATTTATTATATATATTGGAAGTCACGGAGATAAAGGTGCGGAAATATCTGATGTAATTCTACCTGGAGCTGCTTATACAGAACAAGATGGTTATTTTACTAATTTAGAGGGAAAACTACAAAAAGCCTATAAAGCATCTTACCCGCCAGGCGAAGCTAAGGAAGATTGGATTATTATAAATGAACTTTCAAGTAAAATTAAATCAAAGGAACTTTACAAAAACAAAGATGAATTAGAAAAATCTATGATTAATTATTTGAAGTTAATTAGCAAAGAAAAAAATACAGATAGTATCGTAAGTAGCGAATATATTTACGAAAAAATAAATATTAATCAAATCGATTATTATTATTCCAATGTTATTGCTAGATCTTCAAAAACAATGAGAGAGTGCAGAAATGAAAAAATTAAATTAAAGGATACTGGTACTGATGGCTGATATTTTTAACTATTTAAATTTACTATTACTAGAAACTTATAAAATTTTATATTTATTAATTCCTATACTAGTTTCTGTAGCCATGATTGTTTGGTTAGATAGAAGGGTTTGGGCATTTGTTCAAAAAAGAAGAGGGCCAAATGTAGTTGGACCATTTGGTTTGTTACAATCACTTGCAGATGCTTTAAAATATATTTTTAAAGAAATAATAATACCTGCTAGCTCAAATAAAGTTATTTTTATTCTAGCACCAATTGTTACAATGACTTTGGCTCTTATATCTTGGGCCGTTATACCTTTTAGTGAAGATTTTGTTTTATCAAATATAAATGTTGGTATTTTATATCTTTTTGCTGTCTCTTCTTTAGGTGTTTATGGAATAATTATGGGAGGTTGGGCTTCAAATTCTAAATATCCTTTTTTAGGTTCTATTAGATCAGCAGCTCAAATGGTTTCTTATGAAGTATCTATAGGAATAATCATTATAAATGTTTTGCTTTGTGTAGGATCTCTTAATTTAAGTGAGATTGTTTTAGCTCAGAAAAACATTTGGTTTATTATTCCTTTATTTCCCATGTTTGTAATTTTTTTCATTTCAGCTCTAGCAGAAACAAATAGACCACCTTTTGATCTTCCAGAAGCGGAAGCAGAACTTGTAGCCGGATATCAGACAGAATATTCTGGAATGATGTATGCTATGTTTTGGCTAGGTGAATATGCCAATATTTTGTTAATGTGCGCAATGGGTTCAATTTTATTCTTAGGAGGCTGGTTATCACCTATTGAAAGTTATCCCTTTAACTTATTACCGGCACCTTTATGGATGATTTTAAAAATATTATTTTTGTTCATACTTTTTGCCTTAGTTAAAGCTGTCGTTCCTAGATATCGATATGATCAGTTAATGAAATTAGGATGGAAAATATTTTTGCCATTGTCTTTAACCTGGGTAGTATTTACATCAAGCTACTTATACTATTTTGATTTATTGCCAACTTAATAACTATGAAAATTTCAAGATTACTTAAAACTATATTTATGTTAGATTTTTTAGGAGGAATATTTATTGCTACTAAACAAATATTTAAATCAAAAAAAACAATAAACTATCCTTTTGAGAAAGGAAAAATTAGTGCAAGAGCTAGAGGGGAACATGCTCTTCGAAGATATCCAAATGGTGAAGAAAGATGTATTGCATGTAAGTTATGTGAAGCTGTTTGTCCAGCTCAAGCTATAACAATAGAGTCTACTGAAAGAGATGATGGAAGTCGAAAAACTACCAGATACGATATAGACATGATGAAATGTATCTATTGTGGATTGTGTGAAGAGTCATGTCCTGTAGATGCAATTGTTCAAGGTCCTAATTTTGAATTTTCAACGGAAACAAGAGAAGAGCTATATTATAACAAAGAAAAACTTTTAGAAAATGGAGACAGATGGGAAAATATTTTAGCCGCAAACATTAGAGCAGATAAACCATATAGATAATCAAATGATAGCCCATTCACTTTTTTTTTATATATTTTCGCTAATAGCAGTAATCTCATCTATAATGGTAATTACTTCAAAAAATACCGTTCATTCAGTTTTTTTTTTAATTTTAGATTTTATAAGTATTTCCTGCCTATTTATTATGATTGGAGCAGAATTCCTAGGAATGATTATGCTGATTGTTTATGTGGGTGCAGTGGCTGTTTTATTTTTATTTGTAGTAATGATGCTCAATGTTTCTCAGCAAAAAAATGAATGGTTCGAGTCAAGCGCTGGATATTCGCACATGCCAATTGGTTTAATAGTTGGTTTAGTTATTTTATTTGAGTTAATTATTGTTGTAGGTGGATGGAAATATAAACCAAATTTAATGACAGTTTCATCTATCAATATAGAAAATGACATAACCAACACACATTTAATTGGAAACGTTTTATACACTAAATATATCCATCTTTTTCAATTAAGCGGCATGATCTTATTAGTAGCAATGATTGGAGCTATAGTTTTAACATTTAGAAAAAGATCAGGTATTAAGAGACAAAGTTATTTGAAACAAATTTCTAGAGAAAAAGCAGAAGGTGTAAAATTGGTAGATGTAAAAAATGAACAAGGAGTAAAAATTGATGACTGAAATTACCCTGGTTCATTATTTAATGTTAGGAGCAACTATTTTTACAACAGGAGTTATAGGAATCTTTTTAAATAGAAAAAATGTAATAGTAATACTAATGTGCATTGAATTGATTTTATTAGCTGTAAATATTAATTTAGTTTCATTCTCAATTTTTTTAAATGATTTAAATGGACAGATATTTACTTTGTTTATTTTAACAGTAGCCGCTGCGGAGGCAGCTATAGGACTTGCTATTATAGTAGTTTATTATCGTAATTCAGGAACAATTAATGTTGAAGAAATAAAAAACTTAAAAGGATAAAATGGAATACACTCTTGTTTTTTTACCTTTAATAGGTGCTTTAATGTCAGGTTTTTTTGGGCGTCATATTGGTGATAGAAATTCAGAAATTATTACAAGTCTTTTAGTTACAATTTCAGCATTACTATCTTTAATAATATTTAAAGATGTTATCCTAAATAGTTATGAAAATAATTTAATTATATTCAAATGGATCAATTCAGGCTCTTTGGATGTTAATTGGTCAATTAAAATAGATTCTGTATCTTCAGTAATGCTAGTTGTTGTTTGTTCAATTTCATCTTTAGTGCATATTTATTCAATAGGATATATGTCACACGATCCTCACAAAACAAGATTTATGGCGTACTTATCCTTGTTTACTTTTGCAATGTTGATTTTGGTTACTTCTGACAATTTTTTACAACTTTTTTTTGGATGGGAAGGAGTTGGTGTATGCTCATATTTTTTAATTGGTTTTTGGTTTAAAAAAAATAGTGCAAACAATGCAGCTATGAAAGCATTTATTGTTAATAGAGTTGGAGATTTAGGTTTCGCTTTAGGAATTTTTTTAATATTTTATATATTCGGAACTGTAAACTATGATGAAGTTTTTAACCAAATACCATCAGTGTCTGCCGCTGGTGTTACACCGTTCCTTAATAGAGAGCTAACATATTTAGGATTAAATTTTAAGGCAGTAGATTTAATTTGTATTCTTTTGTTTATCGGAGCTATGGGAAAATCGGCTCAATTTATACTTCATACGTGGTTACCTGATGCTATGGAAGGACCCACTCCAGTTTCTGCATTAATTCATGCTGCAACCATGGTTACAGCAGGAGTTTTTTTAGTTGTAAGATGTTCACCTATTTTTGAATATTCTCAATTAGCTTTAAATATTGTCTGCTTAGTAGGAATGACAACTGCTTTTTTTGCAGCAACTATTGCTCTTGTACAAAATGATATAAAAAAAATTATTGCATATTCTACATGCAGCCAGTTAGGATATATGTTTTTTGCTGCTGGTGTAGGAGCTTATAATGTTGCTATGTTTCACTTATTTACTCACGCATTTTTTAAAGCTTTACTATTTTTAGGATCAGGTTCAGTAATACATGCATTCAAAGATGAGCAAGATATTAGGAATATGGGGGGTGCTTGGAAGAAATTACCATATACATGGATTCTTATGATTATAGGTACATTAGCTTTAACAGGCTTTCCTTTCTTATCAGGATACTATTCGAAAGATGCAATTATCGAATTTGCTTATTTGAAAGGTAATACTTTTGGGTATTATGCTGCTTTAATTGGAATATTTACAGCTTTACTCACAGCAATATATTCGTGGAGGCTAATTTTTAAAACTTTTCATGGAAGTTATGGAAATACAAAATTAAAATTTGAGTCTTTAAACGAGTCGTCATTTATTATGATAATTCCACTGATAATTTTAGCAATTGGCTCTATATTTGCAGGTTTTTTATTCAAAGAATTATTTATTGGATATAATTCAGTTAATGATTTTTGGCACAACTCTATTAAGTTTTTACATCCACTAAGTAATGATCACCCTCCTTTGTGGGTTATTTATTCTACACCAATTTTAGTAGTTATTTCTATCCCATTATCTTATTATTTGTTTGTTAAAAATAAAAATATTACTAACTGGTTAGCTGTAGAAAACAAACCTATCTATAATTTTTTCTTAAATAAATGGTATTTTGATGAATTATATGAATATCTATTTATTAACCCATCCAAAAAAATTGGAAATTTCTTTTGGAAAAATATTGATATAAAAACAATTGATAGATTAGGCCCAGATGGAATTTCTTTTTTAATAAAAAAATTTTCAAACAATGCTGTTAAATTTCAAAGTGGCTATATATACAAATATGCATATATAATGTTACTTGGCTTTACAGCGTTACTTACATACTTAATAGTTATTTAATGAACTTTCCTATTTTAACTTCTTTGATATTATTACCTATTATAGGAGCCTTTTTTATATTAATATCTAAATCAAACGATAAATATAATTTTGATAGTTCAAAATATGTTGCCTTATTTGTTTCATTTGTAAATTTTTTTATTTCAATTTATCTTTGGTATGCATTTGATCCCAATACATCTGAATTTCAATTTGTAGAAAGTAAAGTTTGGTTACAAGGTTTAGTTAATTATAAACTTGGTATAGATGGAATATCAATCTTGTTTATTGTTTTATCTTCGTTTATCACACCCATATGCATTATTGCAGTCAACCAATCTATTAAAGTTAAGTTAAAAGACTTTTTAATAGCCATTCTTGTAATGGAAGGATTAATGATTGGAGTTTTTTGCTCATTAGATTTGGTTATTTTTTATTTATTTTTCGAGGGTGGTTTAATTCCAATGTTCTTAATAATAGGAATTTGGGGTGGATCTAGAAGAGTATACTCCGCATTTAAATTTTTTTTGTTCACTTTACTAGGATCTGTTTTGATGCTAGTAGCAATTATCTCTATATATTGGATTACTGGAACTACCGATGTTATCGAATTATATAATTTAGGAATAGAAAGCAAATATCAAAATCTTTTATGGTTAGCCTTTTTTAGTTCATTTGCAGTTAAAACACCTATGTGGCCAGTACATACTTGGTTACCAGATGCCCATGTAGAAGCTCCAACTGCTGGATCAGTTTTATTAGCAGCAATTTTATTAAAGATGGCTGGATATGGATTTATAAGATTTTCAATAGGCTTGTTTCCGGAAGCATCATTAAATTTTTCTCAATTAGTTTATGCATTAAGTTTAATTGCAATAGTTTACACTTCATTTGTAGCACTTATGCAAGATGATATGAAAAAATTAATTGCATATTCTTCAGTTGCTCATATGGGATACGTAACACTTGGTATATTTACAACAACAAAGCAAGGCCTGGAAGGAAGTATTATTCAAATGATTAGTCACGGCTTAGTTTCTGCTGCATTATTTTTATGTGTTGGCGTTGTATACGATAGAATGCATTCTAGATTAATAAATGATTATGGAGGATTAGTGTCTGTAATGCCTAGGTACGCTATTTTATTTATGATATTTACATTAGCATCTATTGGCTTACCAGGGACAACTGGTTTTATTGGAGAATTTTTGATTTTAATTGGAGCATTCAAAAAAAGTTTTTTAGTTGCTACTATTGCTAGTTTTGGAGTTATTCTAGGCGCAGCATATATGCTTTGGTTGTATAAAAGAGTTATTTTTGGAAAACTTAATAATACTGGCTTACTAAAAATGCCAGATCTTAACAAATCTGAAATATTTATTTTAACTTGTCTTGCTATACCAATTTTATTTTTTGGATTTTATCCCGAACCATTATTAAATACTATTGATATATCTATAAATAACTTAATTGATAATTATAAAATAAATATAATTGAATAAGTATGGAAAACTTAAATTTTATATATCCTGAAATATTTATTTCTTTAGGTATAATGTTTTTGTTAATTTTAGGTGTGTTCAAAAATAATAGTTCTAAACTGGTTTTTAGTTTATCAATTTTTATTTTATTTATAATTTTAGGTTTTTTAATTAACTTTCCGACAAATCGTGAGTTCTACTTGTTTGATAACAGCTATCTAATAGATCGATTATCAATATTTATGAAACTTGTCACCGTAATTGCGGGTATATTTGTTTTACTTAGCTCTTACAAGTATATTAAATTAGTAAAAATATTTGATATTGAATATCCAATTTTAATTTTATCTTCCATATTAGGAATGCTAGTGATGATTAGCTCATATGATTTAATTGTTTTTTATATTGGTCTAGAGCTACAATCATTATCGCTTTATGTGTTAGCCGCCTTTAATAAGAATCAGACAAATTCATCAGAAGCAGGATTAAAGTTTTTTGTTTTAAGTGCTTTATCTTCAGGACTTCTTTTGTATGGATGTTCACTAATTTATGGTTTTACTGGATCAACTAACTTCTCTGTAATTTCAGAAAATATTTTGTCTTCTGATTATGGAAATGTATTTGGTATAGTTTTTATTTTGGTAGGATTATCATTTAAAATATCTGTAGTACCTTTTCATATGTGGGCACCTGATGTATACGAAGGCTCTCCTACATCGGTAACTTTATTTTTTGCCGTTGTTCCAAAAATTGCTGCATTAACTGTTTTGATTAGGTTTTTATTTGTTCCATTTCTTAGTTTAATTGATCAGTGGCAAACTATTATAATTTTTTTATCATTAGCATCAATGATATTTGGGGCAATTTCAGCAATAGGTCAAAAAAATTTAAAAAGACTTATAGCCTTTAGTTCAATCGGACATATGGGTTACGCGATTGCTGGATTAGCAGTCGGTACAAATTCAGGAATTCAGAGTTCCATAACTTATATGTGCATTTATTTAACAATGAATATTGGTTTCTTTTGTTGCTTACTTACGATTAAAAGAGAGAATTTTTACTTTGAAAAATTAGAAGATTTATCAGGTCTATCTAAAAACCATCCGATAATTTCATTATGTTTTCTAATATTATTATTTTCATTAGCAGGAATTCCACCAACAGCAGGTTTTTTTGCTAAATTTTATATTTTCATGGCTGTAATAGAGAAATCCATGTACTTTTTAGCTATCATTGGTCTTTTATCAACTGTAGTTTCAGCCTTTTACTATTTAAAAATTATAAAAATAATTTATTTCGATCCTCCAAAAAAAGAATATGATAAAGATCATGATATTGGATTAAAAATTTCATTAGCACTATCAACATTGTTGGTATTATTATATTTTATTTATCCGAATAGTTTGATTAATTTGGTATCTGAAATTAATATAATTTAATGATTATCAAAAATTTCAATTATAAATGTGTTAATAGTACAAATGATATAGCTATAAATTTGATAAAAAACAAAAATCTAAAAGCAGGCTTTATAGTTGCAGAAAAACAAAAAAAAGGCAGAGGGCAAAGAGGAAAAAAATGGATTTCTTACAAAGGCAATCTTTTTGTATCAATCTTTTTTAGTTTGGAAAAAATCAACTTAACTTTAGAACAGTTAACAAAATTAAATGTTAAATTAATTATAAGATTACTATCGCGTTACTACAAAAAAAAAATTAATATTAAAATGCCCAATGATATTCTTATAAAGAAAAAAAAAATATGTGGAATTTTACAAGAAACAGTTCAAAAAAAAAATATCAAATATTTAATCGTTGGAATTGGTCTTAATTTAGTAAAGAGTCCAAATATTCCTTCATATCCAACAACAAATATGTATGATCTTACAAAAAAAAAATTATGTTTAAATACAATAATAAAAGAACTCAAAAATATTTATAAAAGTTTTTTAAAATCACATAAGGTGTGTAAATGATATTAATTGGAGATATCGGTAATACTGATACAAAAATTTGCCTTGTAAGTTCAAATTATAAAATTTTAAAAAAGATAATTTTACCTACAAAAAAAATTAATAATTCATCATTAAGTAAAAAGTTAAATTTTTTGCACAAAAAAAACTTTGATATTAAAAAATCATTATTTTCTAGTGTTGTTCCGAAAAAATTTTTATTGGTAAAATCGATTATTAAAAAAAAATTTTTAATTAAATGTATTGAACTTAAAAGTCTTAATCTAAAAAAAATAATGAAAATTAAAGTCAATCGTAGACAAATAGGTTCTGATAGGCTCGCTAATTCAATTGCGGTAACTTCAAAAAATAATAATTATATTATTTTAGATTTTGGTACAGCTACTACATTTGACGTTGTTATCGGCAAAGTTTATTATGGAGGAGTAATAGCTCCTGGTGTTAATATATCTTTAGAAACGTTATCCAAAAAAGCTATATTAATACCGTCATTAAATTTAGTAAAAACAAATAAAGTTATAGGAACAAATACAATTACAGCGGTGAGATCCGGTTTTTTTTGGGGTTATATTGGTTTAATTAACAATATTATTGAATTAATTAAAAAAGAAACTAGAAAATCATTTAAAGTTATTGTTACAGGTGGTTTTTCATCTTTATTTGAAAAAAAATTAAAATCAAATGTTCGTACTGATAGAGATATAACTATAAAGGGTCTTATACGAACATCAAAATTAATTAACTTTTAATTTATGCAAGAAGAACTTTTATTTTGTCCATTAGGAGGTTCCGGTGAAATCGGAATGAATATGAATTTATTTGCTTATGGAAAACCTGGGAATCAAAAATGGATAATGGTTGACATCGGAGTTACTTTTGCTGATGACTCATTGCCAGGGATAGATCTAATATATCCTGATCCTGGCTTTATAATCGATAAAAAAGATGATCTGTTAGGCATTATTCTTACCCATGCACATGAAGACCATATAGGTGCGATAGCTCATATTTGGCCTCAAATAAAATGTAAAATTTTTTCTACACCATTTACTGCAGTTTTAATAAAAGAAAAATTTAAAGAAAAACGTATTGATATTGGAAACAATCTTAAAATTGTTGATTTAAATGGAACTGTAAATTTAAACCCATTTACAATTGAATTTATAACTTTAACACATTCAATTCTTGAACCTAATGGACTAAGAATAGAAACACCTGCAGGAAATATACTACATACTGGAGATTGGAAATGCGATCCTAATCCGTTGATAGGAGACAAAATTGACTCGAAGAGATTACAGGAGATTGGCAATAAAGGAGTTATTGCTATGATTTGTGATTCAACAAATGTATTTAGTTTAGGAAGAGCTGGTTCTGAATTGGACGTAAGAAAAAGTTTGTTGAATATAATGAGTTCTCTAAAAAAAAGAATAATAGTTACTTCATTTGCATCCAACGTTGCTAGAATGGAAACCATTTTTTATTGTGCTGAAAAAACAGGAAGACAAATTTCTTTAGTAGGTAGATCAATGCATAGAATTTATAAAGCGGCTAAACAATGTGGTTACTTAAATGAAGTGATAGAACCTATAGACTCAAGAGATGCAAAAAAAATATCAAGAGAAAAGATAATTTATCTTTGTACAGGCAGCCAAGGTGAACCAATGGGAGCTATGATGAGAATATCAAGCAATGTGCATCCCGATGTATTTGTAGAAAAAGGTGATGCTGTAATATTTTCATCAAAAATAATACCTGGTAATGAACGTAAACTTTATAAATTACACAATCAATTAGTCAAAGATGGTGTTGAGGTTATTTCAGAAGAGAGTGAATTTGTTCATGTTTCAGGCCATCCAAATAGAGACGACCTTAAAGACATGTATAGCTGGGTAAAACCAAAAGCAGTAATCCCAGTTCATGGAGAACATAGGCATATGATAGAACATATAAGTTTTGCTAAAGAGATGAATGTTCCATATCCAGTTCAGGTAGAAAATGGAGATATAGTGAAACTTTATCCAGGAAATAAACCCGAAGTATATGATAAAGCTCCAAGTGGAAGATTATATGTAGATGGAAGTATAAGTGTTGAAGAAGATTCTAAATCAATTAAGGAACGTAAAAATTTAAGTAGCAATGGTTATATGGAAGTAACAATTCTAGTAAATAGTAAAGGTAATATACATAAAAAACCAGTAGTATCTTTTAAAGGTCTTCCAGTTAAAGAACAAGATGACTTTACATATGGATTAGAAGAAGCAATAGAAAAAACTACAAAAACTTTTTCATTAAAAAGTAATAAACAAGAACAAAATTTAATAGATGCGTTAAAAATAAGCTGCAGAAAATATTCTAAAGAAAAAACTGGTAAAAAACCTTTTACAAATATCAATATAGTCCAAA
>MDSV01118760.1_pt1 | contig 15175 bp, 8 predicted proteins | sample 810851 | NCBI WGS metagenome assembly MDSV01 (sample SAMN05326640, study PRJNA326480) | marine metagenome | isolation source: seawater | place: Atlantic Ocean: North East | collected 2012
CGCGTCGATCCGTGCCTCGACCGCGCCGGTCGCGATCAAGGACGCGAGCTCTCGCATCAGCACCGGCAGGTCGAGCTTGAACGCGCCGGCCATGACGGTCAAGTCCAGCCGCGAATACGGCGCGCAGTACCGCGCCAATGCCTTCTCCCGGATCTTGCGCCGCAACGCGTCGGCGTGGTCGCGCAGGTGCGCGTCGAAGGCGAGCCCGGGGGCGATCTTCGCGTCCAGCGCCTCAAGCGCCTCCGCGAACCTGTGCGCGAAGAAGTGCTGCACGAACGCGCGCGTCTCCAGCGCGTGGTCCAGCGCGTGTCTGAACGCCGCGTCCTCGTGGAACAGCGCGCGCGACTCGGCGGGGTCGAGGCTCGCCACGCCGCACAGCGCGCCGCACGCGGCGACGTCGCGCGCGCACAAAATCTCAGCCGGCGCCGAGTCGAGATCGCGCGCGCCGGACAGGTCGGAGGTCGGAGCGGAGGTTGGAGCCCCGGAAGAAGCAGACAAAGCGCTGGCGGTGGTGCCAGTAGTACCGCCAGCGGTCATGCCGACGTCGCCTCCCGCGTGTACGCCGTCGCCGTCGCCGGCGCCGGCGCCGGCCAGATGGCACGATTCCGAAAACTTGCGCGCGGCGAGCGCGTACTTTCGCGCGTGCAGCGCGGCGAGGCCGGCGGCGCGCGCGAGCTCCGCCAAAGCGCACGGGTCCGCCGCCGCGGCGGCGTTCGTCGCGGTCTTAAGGCGGTCGCCTCCGGGCTGAGCTGTCGTGTGCGCTGCGGTCGTTCCCGCAGCCGCCGCGGGTCCGGCGCCCCCCGAGGCGGCGGCGGCGGCTTTGGCGCAGTACGTCTGCACGTGCGCGAAGTTTCCAGACTCGACGCCCACGCGCACGACGTTCAAGCACGTGCTCACGACGTGCCTGTTGGTGGAGCAGTAGTCCCTCGTTCGCGCGTAGCTCTTGAACGCGTTCGCGGCGTCGCCTCGCGCGCGGTAGAAGTCGCCCAAATCGACGTGTCCCATGCGGATCGACTCTTTAATGGCGTTGGTCTTGTACCCGGCGAGCTCCGACTCGAGCATCTCCTTGCGCTTCGCCGCGCGCGTCTCCACGGCGTCCACCCAGTCTTTGTCCGCGACGTAGGCGTCGCCCAGGCGACCGCCGATGCGCTCGCACACCGCGACGTACAGAGATGTGTTCTCGGATTTGCGCAGCAGGTCGTGCGCGTGCCGCAGCGCGGCGAGCTCCAGCGCGGCGTCGGGGGCGGGATCGGGGGGGGGGAGATGTTCCGCCGGCGCGTCGCGCGCCTCGGCTCGGTCCGCGACGAACAGCAGACGCGCGATCGCGGCGTTGGGCGCGTACGACGCGACGATCGCGTCGAGGTCCACCGGGGGAACGGCGTCGGCGTCCATCGCCCGCGACAAGGGGACGAAGGCGAGGCGAGCGCCACCAGATCTGAGTCTGAGGGACACGTTCGAGGCCCCTTCGGGCAGTCACAGGAAATGTCGAGTCCAGCTCCTCCTCATCAGTCCTCTCGTCACGAGAAGACGCGGGCGAAAAGTTAACAACTGAATTGAACACGACTGAGAGTCATCACCTCCCCAACCCCACGGCGCTTCTTCCTTCGCTTCTCGCCCTCGGGTCGTCGAACGGGTACGGCAGCATCGCCGGGAACGGGTACGGCGGCGTGTCGCGACGCGCGCGCGCCCGAAGCGCGTCGTCGTCCGCGTCGCCTGCTTCGTCGCTCGCCGGAACGTCGCACGCGCCCTCCGTCGTCGCCTCGCGCCGACTCCACAGCACCCACGCCCCGTCGGGGGTGACGCGCGTCTCTTCCGCCGTGCGCAGCGGGCGCAGGAACCGCGTCGAGGGGTCCAGGTGCGCGACGTGCGCCACTTCCGCGCGCCCGCACGCCAAGCCGTTCGCCTCCGCGATGGCCTCGCGCAACGTCGCCGGCGTGCACCGCGCCTCCCTGAGCGTGACGGTGGCGGGCAACCCGTCGGGCGCGTCCGGCGCCCGCGCGGGGTCGTCCCAGCGCACGGCGTACACCGTCTTGGTCGCGGCCGCGCCCTCCAGCGTGTTCCTGATGGCGCCCGCGACGAGTATGCTCCCGCCGCCGCTCCGCCAAACGCTCCCGATGACGGAAACGACCACCACGCCCGTCGCCGCCGACGCCGCCGTCGTCGTGTCCGCGAACCATCGCGCGGCGCGAAGCTTGCGCTTCGCCGCCGCCTCCGCCCGCCGCGCGTCGCTCTCCGCGACGTTCGCCTTGGCGAGGTCCGCGGCCGCCTCGCGCTTCTTCGCCGCGGCGGTCTTCATCTGCGCCTCCGCCGAGCGCGTCTCGCGAGCCGCGCGGCGAGCCGCCCGGGAGCTGCGCCGGAGCGCCGGGGACGACGCGCCGGGCGCCGCGCGCGTCTGCTCGGCGAACGGCGACGACGACGAGTTTGCCGCGTCGGGCGCGGCGAGCGGGCCGGAGAGCGTCTGCTCCGCGGGGGACGCGCGCGCGCGGGTAGAGGCTGGCGCGGCGAGCGGGACGTCGCCCAGCGCGGTCGCGGCGAAGGCGAGCGCCGCGAGCGCGGGGACCAGCGCCGGAGGGCGGTCGTCGGGTGGGGGGGGATCGCGCGCGGAAAGGCGCGCCGACCTCGCCACGTGTGTTCGCGAACGATGCGCTCTCGCGGGGCTTTCGCGCCGCATGACGACACGGGGACGCCGCGGGGCGCGCGCCGCCGCCGCGGAATCGAGAGACACGCGAGAGAGCATCATCGCGGATGTCCCGGCCTCGCGTCCTCGGCGTCTCGACGCGCGCGCCGTCGTCTCGAGCGCGGAATCCCCAGAGTGCTGACGGGGCAACTACCCGCGCGCTTTTTCAGGGAAGAGGCGGGCTTCTTCTCACGCGTTGCACTTTTTTTCGCGACGAAAGCCCGTCGCGCTGTGCCCGACGCGCACAGGTGTCGCGCGCGCCGCGCTCGGCATCAGTCGGGTGTCGACGCACGCGATGGGGAGCAAGAAGCGCGCGAGGCACGACCCTGAAGCGCCCATGCCCGAGATGCGCGACCAGGGCGGCCTCGCGGCCGTCGCGCGCGACGTCGCGAGGCGCGCGGCGGCGGTCGACGGCGGCGGAGACGAAGGGCGCGATGTGAAGAAGGCGAAGAAGGCGAAGAAGGCGAAGAAGGCGAAGAAGGAGAAGAAGGAGAAGAAGGAGAAGAAGGCGTCCAAGGGGAAGGAGAAGAGACACGACACGGAACGCGACCATGTCGTGAATCGGGGGGAAGGCGAGACCGCGCCTGTCGGGCTCGCGTCACGCGACTGGAAAAGCGCCACCTCGGGTGCGGATGTGTGGGAAAAGCGACGAAGCGCTGACGACGCCTCCGCGGCGACGTTACGTCGGCTCGCCGGCGACGACGCCGCGGACGACGCCATTGTCAGGGAACACGCGGCACGCGCGAGATCGTCACGACGAGCGAACGAAGCGGCCGACGACGATGACACGACGAAGCGCTCCGTCTCGGGCGCGTCGAACGGACGATCGTCTCGAGAGCGGATTCTCGAGACGACGGATCGTCTGGACGCCGCCGTCGCCGCGGCGTCGCGCGTCGCCTTCGTCGACAAAGACGACGTCTTTTCGACGCTCGAGCGCGAGCCCGAGCTGGACGAGCGTTTGTTCAGGGCGTTCGGAGCGGTCGCCGCGCGGTGCGCGTCGCTGGCGAAGAAGTGCGTGGGAGCCAACGCGGCGCTCCTCGGCGGGTCCCGGCTGGGCGCGACGTTCGGCGCGAGCGGCTCGGACGCCTCGCGCTCGCTGGCGGAGGAGATGCGCGTCGACGGGAGCTCCCTCGGCGCGGCGGCGCTGGATATCGGCGAAGCCGCCGCGTCCTCGCGGCTGTACGGGTCCTCGCGGCTGTGGAACGCCGCGAAGAAGCACAACGCCGTCGTGTGGGGCCGCGCGCTGGCGGCGTGCGAAGCGTCCGAGAAGGCGTTGAACGACGAAAACGGCGACCCGCCTCGCGCGCGCGACGCCGACGCCGACGCCGACGCGTTCGCATCGTTTTACCGCGCGGCGGTGGTGGACGCGCACGCGGACGATCTGGAAGCGCTTCGCGTTTCGGGCGCTAAGCACGGCGACGTCGCGGACGTCGGCGTGCTCCTCCGCGCGATCCAGAGCGGGGCGGACGTCGTGCCGGCGCTGCAGAAGGCGCTGGCGGTGCAGTTCGCGTCGCTGAAGGCGTTCACGGCGAACGGGAAGCGAGGCGGCGACGGAGACCTTCTCGGAGTCGCGTCGGAGGATGACGACGACGATGACGGCGCGGACGCGTCCGGTGCGAAGAACGCGTCCGGAGACGACTCCGCGTCCGCCGGCGGCGACGACGAGGTTGATTATTAGATCGCGCCGTCGCGCCCGTCCGACGCAGCGCGCGTGGACACGTCGCGATATCATAGATACGCGTTCGTGTCGATTGTAGCGCATCACGCGGTGAGTCAGCTCTCATTAGCTGGGCTATACGTATTACAACGCCTCGAGCTTTCCCTGTATTTCTATCGCATCGCGCGCTCCAGCCGTCAAATCAAATCAGGAGCTTCTCGATGGCATCCTTCAAAGTGGTGATCTGCGACTTGAGCTGCGAGCCCTCGTTGGTGGTGACGGAGCACGAGATGACGGGCCTGGAGACCCCGCACGCGCGGCCCAGCGCCTGCTTGCTGGGCACGAACACGTAAGGCACGTTCTTGTCCTCCGCGAGGAGAGGCAGGTGGAGCAGAATCTCGAGGGGCTCGGTGTCGGCGGCGAGGACGACGAATTCCGAGATGCCGCGGTTCAGCGTCTTCGTGGCTTCGTTCGCGCCCTTCTTCAGTTGCTTGTAGTTCTGTGTGATACACAGCGTTTACGTGTCGCGTGCGAGAGGCAAGAGGGGAGGCATATGTGGGTCAGCGTGACTGCGACAGGCGACGCTCGTCGCGGGCGAAAGCGGGAAAGGAGCGAAAACATCCGTCATGCTTTGGTATCGCGTTTACCGATATTTCAGACTGCGTATCCATGCGGCATGCCGTATACATACACCACGAAAACCCGAAAAAAAGGAGGCTCGAATCGTACGCACCGCCGCTTGCTGGACGATGTCCAGGATGGTGATGGTGAGCTGCGCGTCCGCGAGGGGGTACGCCTTGGGGTTGACTTCGGCCATGGCGTCTGTCGTGACTGCGGCGGTTTGAAAGCAGCAGGGTCGAAATGGGTCAGACGAAGGTTCTCGGGAGACACCCTCTGAATCGGCGGCGATTGGATGGCTCCGCACGCAGAGGAGGGTTTTTTTCGCGGGGCACGCTCGGATCACGAGGGCGCTTCTGAAGACGCACGTTAAGCTTCACTGCCTGCTGTTGGCTCAGCTGCGCGGGGACCGTGAACGACGACTGTCGAGCGGTCTTGGCGGTGGGTGGGCGTGGACGTGAGCGTTCAGGAACGTTCGCGCGCGGTGAATTTGGTCGCCGAAGCGGGCGCTCTGGGAAAAAAGCGGCGGCGCGGAACGCGTCGGCGGCATTTTCCAAAACGTTTCGCCTGTTTTTCTCGGCGTCTCGGCGTCCAGGCGTCCACACTCGAGCGCCGCGCGGCGTCGGGTCGGCGCGTCTCGCGCGATGGCGCGTGAGAGACGGCGGACGGAGCCGCCTCCGAGTTGGTCGGAACCACTTCTCGCGCCTCGTTCGCGGTCCGAGGTTCCCGGGACGGGCGACGCGTTCCGCGGGGCGGCGCGTCCGGTCGAGCGCGCCGACGCGGCGGAGATGCGCGCGGGGAAACCAACAACGTGGACGACGACGCCTCGACGGTTCCACCTCGCGGTCGTGCGCGAGCTGCACACCGGCCTGGGATCCGCCGAGTCCGCGGGCGCTTCCGTGAACTACACGCGCGAGCCCGCGTGGATCCAGTTCGAGCCGGACGGCCACGCCGTCGTCGCGGTCGCGGGCGGGTGTCCCGTCGCGCGCTGGGACGTTCGAGGAAACACCGAAGACGTCGCCGCGCTCGCCGGCGGCGGGGACGCCGCGCTTGAATCGTCGAGCGTCCTCGTCGTGTCGATGCGCGAGGAAAGGGCGTCTGAAGCGCCGAAGACGTTCGTCGCGCGCGCGCTCGTGCTGGGGTTCCACAGCGCGCGCGACGCGCGGGACGCGCGCGCGGCGTTGACGCTCGCGAGGAAACGAAAAGCGCCGAACGAAAACGAAAACGAACGCGAACGCGAACGCGAACGCGCCGAGACGCCGAGACGGCCGTCGCGCGCGAACGACGCGCGCGCGGCGAACGATACGGCGAATGATACGACTGAGCGAAACGAGCTGGTGGGCGGTTCCGACCCCCCCCGGTTAATAAACTGGGGACCTTCGCCCGCCGCGGAGGACGATTCGAACGACGCCTTCACCGCGAAGATCGATCGCGCCAGCGCCGAGGCGTACTTCTCGTACTACGCGCGCATCTCCGAGCAGCAGAACATGCTGCAGGACCGCGTTCGCGTCGGGACGTACTTCACCGCCATCATGGAACACCGCGCCGCGTTCGAGGGCGCCGTCGTGATGGACGTGGGCGCGGGCAGCGGTGTGCTTTCGTGCTTTGCCGCGCTCGCCGGCGCGCGCAGAGTGTACGCCGTGGAGGCGAGCGACATGGCGGACCACTGCGCGCGACTGGTGGCGCGCGACGCGAGAACGCGAGACGTCATCGTGGTGATCAAAGGACGCGTCGAGAGCGATTTCGTGCGCGAACGAGTCGCGCGCGACTTCTTCGAGCTCGAGTCACGACGGCGGGGTTCGGAGGATGACTCAGAAGATGGCGACGCGGACGCAAACGCGAAGGTGATCGACGTGCTCATCTCCGAGCCCATGGGCACGATGCTGTTCAACGAGCGCATGATCGAGTCGTTTCTCATCGCGCGGGACGTTTTTTTGAAGCCGCGCGTCGGCCAGATGTTCCCGCGCGCCGCGCGGCTGCACTGCGCGCCGTACGAGGACCACGCGCTTTTCGCGGAGATCGCCGACAGGGCGGCGTTCTGGAACGCGACGAACGCGAAGGACTTTTACGGGATCGACGTTTCTGTTCTGGGCGACGCGGCGACGTGCGCGGTTTTCGCTCAGCCCTGCGTGGACGCGTTCGACCCCGCGATCTTACTCGCGGACCCGGCAACGTTCGAGTTTGACTTTTTGGCAACTTCCGCCGACGGCGAGCGGAGGACGCGCGTCGAAGATCTCGCGTCTCTCACCTTGCGCGCCGAGTTCGCCGCGCGCCGCGGCGGCGTCGTGCACGGCGTGGCGTGGTGGTTCGACGTCGAGTTCGACGCGCGCCCGAACGAAGACGGTTCGGGTCCCGGTTCGAACCGTCCCGGCCCGCACCGCCGGTTCTTGACAACCGCACCGGGCGCGCCCACCACGCACTGGTTCCAGATGCGTCTGCCGTTGCGGGATTCGCTTCCGCGCGTCAAAAGAGGCGGGCGGCTGTCCGTCGAAACGGAGATGGCCGCCGGGTCCGACCAGTCATACGCGGTGACCGCGAAGGTCTCGATCGGGAGTTCCGAGAAGTCGTCTCCCTCGCGTGTGTTTGTCTCCGGTGCCTGGAACTTGAAAGACCCGTACTACCGCCAGCTCCTTTGGCCGCAGCCGGGGTACACGGAGGCGCAGACCAAACGCTGGTACGGGGACGAAGCCGCCGAGGTGCGCGGCGCCGACGTCGGGTTCTTCTCGCGACCCGACGAATCGTAAAACACTGTCTTTAGCCTGTTTCGCCGGTCGCGACTTTCGCGTACGGTATCGGATACGCAGCTCGTTCGTTCGTAGACTACATACATCGTCGCATCATCGTCACTGGTCTACGTCGCAGGTAGCGTCTCTTCGTTCCTCGCGCCGCGCGTCTACCGGCGCCCCCTCGAAGTCGCCGCGCGGCCGGAGGCTTTCGCGGCTTTCGCGGGTTCGGCGGTCCGGGATCCCGCCCCTGAACCCGTCCCGGAAGCCCGCGCGCTCGCGGCTTTCCTTTCGGCGCGCGCGCGCGCGGCGAGCGCGGAGGCGCGCTTCGCGCGCTTCGGCGACCGACGCGTGTCTCGGAGGCGTCCGTCGGGCGTTTTGCGACGCGCGGGGTCTCGCGACGCGTCCGCTCCGTCGCCGTCGCCGCGCGTTCTTTTCTTCGCGTCCTCGGCGTCGAGGACGCCGGAGGGACCGCCTCTGCGGCCGAGCGACGACCGGTCCGCGTCCGCCGCCGCGGACGACGCGGCGGACGACGCGTCGTCGCTCGATCTCGATCCGGAGCTCTCGTCGGCGGCATCGGGGAGGCGCACGACTGTCTGGCGCCGCGCGGCGGAATCGCCGAGAGCGCCGCGATCGCCGACTCCGCCGCGATCGAGGCGCTCGACCGGGGGGTTCGGGTCCGAGACCCGCGCCGAATGCGTCGGCGCGAGCGGGTTTGAGCGGGAGCCTTCGGCGTCCTCCTCCGCGTCCGCGTCGTCGAAGCGCACGACCGCCGCGCCGGAAGAGCTCGCTTCCGACGCGTCGGAAGCGGAAGCGTCTTCGGAAGCGTCTTCGGAAGCGTCTTCGTTCGAGGTGTCCCCGCCGACGCGGACCGTCGCGGCGCCGACGTCGTCGACGTCGTCGACCCGGCCGGCCGAGCCGGGCGGGTCCCGGGGGGACGCGCCGCGCGGCGCGGACTCCTTCTCCTGCGCGGCGGCGAGGCCGCCGATCGCGGCGGCGGCCGGCGGCGAGGGCGAAGGCGACGGGTTGAGGACGGGAGGGGGTGACGAAGCCGGAAAAACGGGCGGCGGCGGCGGCGACGGCCGGGACCCGTCTCTGGGAACGGATTCGCGAACCGTGCCGTTTCCGACGTTCACGTTGAGGGTCACGAGCGTCGCGCCCGTGGTCACCGAGACGACGCCCGCGGATCCGGTGCCGTTCCCGCCGCCGTATCCGCCGCCGACGTAGTACCCCGGGCGCTCGCGCAAGCCGTACCCGCCGAGGCCGCCGAGCCCGAGCGCGCCCAGCCCGAACGGGTACCCGAATCCGGGGTACCCGCCGTAGCCGCCGTACCCGTCGAACGCGCCAACGCCGGCGAACGGGGCACCCGAGCTCGCGAACTCCTCGGTCGTCGTCGTCTCCTCCTCGTCGTAGGCGGCGACGCCGCCGTTCGTCGCCGCCGGAACCGACGACGGAGGCCGGCTGATCTGCTCGTACACGGCGCCGACGCGCTGTGACTCGTACAGCGGCGGGGGGGCCAACGCGGGCGCCGCGGGGAGCGTCGCGTTCGGAGCCGCCTCGGCGGCGGTTTTCTCAGAGGACGCGTCGTCGACATCAGTCTCGGCGTCGGCGGCGTCGGCTCCGACGGATTCCCCTCCGCGGTCGCCGCGCGCGGCGGCGCGCACGACCGCCGGCTCGGAGAGCGCCCCCGGTCCTGCAGGGGTCAGCGCGCGCACGCCGACCAGGATCGCGTCCTCGTCGCTCAGACCCTCCAAACGCAGGCTGGTCGCCAGCGGAGCCGAGAAACACGAAGCGGCTTCTTGTCGCGTTTCCGCGCTTCGAGACGTTTCGTCCTCGCCGACGAAAAAGCCGTCCCCGTCGCCGCACGGCGGCGCGGCGAGGTTTTCGAGCGTCTCTTCGTCCGCCAGCGTCACGGCGCTGGGCGGCGCCACCGAAAGGCTCGCGTCCGTCTCGTTCCACGCGCGCCACACCACCTGGTACCCCAGGTTGTTCGGGGAGAGCTCGCGACTTCGGGGAGAGTCTTCATCCGGTTCGTCGCCGCTCGCGAAAAGAAAGGCGTCGAAGGGTGGCAGGGACCAGTCCACGAACACGGCGTCGTCCGCCAGACGCGTCGCGCGCAGGCCGAGGGGGGGCGCGAGCGGCGCGCGCGGTGACGCCGAGGGGCACGTTTCGCGAGACGTCTTCGTCCCTTCACCGGAATCACCCGCGTCTTCATCGGCGTTTGCGGATGAAGACGACGCGGCGCTTCCGGATGGCGCTTCTTCCGCCGCCGCCGCGAGCGCGCGTGCGACGAGGAGAGGCGTCTCGACGACGAGCGACGCCGGCGGCGATCGGCCGGCGTCGTTCTCGGCGACGAGGCGTACGGTGATCGCGACGGCTGTTTGCCCGTCTTTCCTCGCGCGCATCACGGGCTCGGGGACGCGCCACCCGTCACACGCGCAGAGCAGAGGCGGCAGGTCCGCCTCGCGCTCGGCCTCGAGCGCGAGGAGGGTCCCCGAGTCGCCGTCGTCGCCGTCGTCGCCGTCGCGTTCCGAAGTCGCGACGAGCACCGATGTCGTCCTGACGATGTACCGCGACACCGCCGAGCGCTCCGCGGCGATGGGCGCGGGGAGCGGCGGGGCGGGGTCCCACTTCACGCAGACCCGTCGCAGACGCTCGAGCGACTCGTGCGGGAAGTACTCGTCGAAGTCGAACGCGGAGGCGTCGAAAGGCGTCGCTTCGGCTCGCGAAGCGTCCACCAGACCCAAACCGGCGGGTCTCGCCGGCGGATCCGCCAGCGAAGGGTCCAGCACGCCGCCCACCCAGCCTGGCGCCGAGAGCAACGACACGATCGTGTCGTTAGTATTCTCGCCGCGTCGATTTGTCGCGCCGGTCGCGACGTCGTTCGCAGGCGCGTAGTACAAGAGCCAGCACGCGCCGTTCGCGGAAACGGCGCCGTCCTCGCTGTTTACCTCCGCGGATTCTTCGTCGAAAGCCCAGGCGTTGCACCCGACCGTCTCGGCGCACGCCAGGCAGCACGCGGATGCGCTCAGAGTCCCGTTCGAAAACAGAAGCGCGGTCCCGTTCGGGAAGGCGTTCGTCGAAGCGCCGCAGAAGCGGAGCGCGGGCGTCTCGGTGACGTCCTTCGCCGGGAAATCCGCGCCGACGGCGGCGTCGGCGGCGGCGTCGCCGTCGCGCGACCTCGCCCGCGTGACAGCCACCCCCGAGACCGCGTTCGCGTCCTCCGCGTCTGGCGGAGCCTCGCTCGTGACCACACGGAACGCGTACGCCGCGCCCGGAGTCAGGCCCGTGACCACGAACGACGTGCCCCTCGCACCTCTCGGCGAAACGTCGCGGCTGAAAAACGCGTCGCCCGTCTCGTCGTCCGGGTCCCGAACGACGGACGCGCACGGAAGCGGCGCGTACGGGTACAGGTTGTGCGTCTTCGTCGGCGCGTCGTCCAGACACGCGCCGACGCGCACGTCGTACGCGCGCGCCTCCGCAGCGAGGCTCGAGGCGTCGTCGAAGCGCGCGCGAAACCGCTCGAGATCGACCGCGGAGAGCTTCGTGGTTCGGTTGTTCCCGAGCGGTTCCAGGCGCGCGTCGGACGCGTCGACGCTTGGGAAGACGCGCGACGCGCGCGGCGGGGTCCACGCCAGGCGGACCTCGCCGGGGGCGCCCCCGGGAGAGGCGCGCAGGGGGAACGACGCGCGCTTCGGGGGGAGGTCGGGGACGGGGGCGTCCCCGCGGTCCTCCGAGTCGAGCGCGTCGAGGGCGTCGAGGGCGGAGGCCTCTCTTCTGTCTTCCGCGTTCGCGCCTCGGACGACCGCGAGAAGCGCGAGACTCGCCGAGAGGAGGCGCCGCGCGTTCGTCCCCGCGCGGGGCGGCACGCGGCGAGGCATCTTTGGGGACGCGGTGGGAGGATGCGAGACGAGCGCGGAGGAGTCAGCCACGCGCGACGCGCAGTGGGACGCGGGTCGTCGCCACGTGGCGGGCGCGTCCGTCGCTTCCGAGAGCGCGGCGCGTCCGAGAAGACGCGAGCCGTTTCTGGGACGCCTCGAACGCGTTCGAAGAACGAGCGTCCGCGACGAAAACGCGCGAGAGCGTTTCCGCGCGGTCCTCATCGCGCGTGCGGGCCACACGCCGCGCTGTTAAAAATACGCGTCCGAGACGCATGGACCCATCGTGAGAGTCCACCATCACTTCTTGTTCCCCTTCTTCGTCGCGTCGCGCGGCGCTCGCGGCCGCGTCAGGGGGCTCTCCCCGTCCTCCCCCACCTTTACGTTGTCCATCTTGTAGCACGCCACGACGCCGTGCAGGTGCGCGTTGAAGCACACGTCGTCGCGCGTCGTGCCCTCGCCGTCGTCCTTCCTGGAGTAGTGGCCGGTGACGGTCACCGGGAACTCGAGCTCGGCGTTGCGGTCCACGCGGTACGCCGGGCGCAGATCCACGGGCTGGCCCTGCGCGAGTGACAGGCTCACCATGGCGCCGCGCGCGCTCCGCTCCGTCGGCCGAAGGTCCACGTTCAGGTACGGTCGCGGTTTGAAGTCGAACGGCGCGCCTCGCGATTCGCGCTGGAGACCGATCCCGACGCTGAGGGCGACGCTCGTGCGCGCCCAGTCCGGCCACTTTGACCGCCACGACTTCGGTTCGTCCTCGGTCGCGCGCGTCACGTGCCACTCTTTCTGCAGCTCCACGCCCTCGACGTCGGCGACGAGCGTGCCCAAGTTTCCGGCGTCCATCTCGCCGCGCACAAACGCGCTCAGCGACTTGGCGTGCAGATCCGCGAACGCGCCCACGTTCACGGTGGCGTTCCAAGGCGCGTACGTGATACCCTGCGGTTCGGGTTATTGACGTGTGCGTTCGGTGCGCGCGGCGTGTCAGTGACTCGCGACGTTTTCGCTCGACCCGCGCCGAGACGTTTCGAAACGACACGAAAAACGGTTCCGTCCACCTCGGCGCCTGCTCGATGAACTCGGCGCGGTTTCGCGACAGGCGCGCGTTCGAGCGAAAAGTCTCAAACGGTCGTCGAGTCGGTCCCGGTCGCGGGAGGGTGGCGCGCGGGGGGCGAGGAAAAGGCGCGTCGCGCGCGCGCGTTCGTCGACCGGACCCGCGCGCACCTTGGAGATCTTGGCGCCGATCAGGGGCTTCTGCTTGTCCACGCTGACGGCGAACGGGCCGACGCGCACGCGCTGAGCGGAGGAGTCGCTCATCGCGTGCGTCGCGACGGGAGGACGCGCGTTTCGCGACGGAGGGGGCGAGTCCGCGGACGACGCGGGGCTCGGGCCGGGTCTCGAGAGAGAGACTGCGGTGTGAACGCCGCGCGCGCGAGACGACGCTGCGTGGACGTGCCTCGCGTTGTGACGGGAGGGAGCACGCGACGCGCGAAGAGGCGCTCGATATTTCGAGATGCGGTTCCGAACGTCCAGTTTTTTCCGAGTTTCTCGCGAGCTTGCAGTTGTCTTGACTGCTTGAGTCACGTCACGACTGTGGGGGCGTAGAGTTGAGTGGAAGACGAAGAAAGACGAAGACCGGCTCGAGTCGGCTTACCGAACGCGCGGCGACTTCTAAAGCCGCCGCTTCGACGCGCACGCGTGCCCACTCCCCTCGACCGTCGTCAAACACCACACCCCCGATGACGTCGTCGCGGACGAGAAACGCTCATCAGAGCTTCTCGCGCGCCTTGAGCTCGGCGTTGATGATCTTCATCTTCTTCGCCGTCTTCGCCTGGGACTTGACGCCCATGATGCCGCCGCCCCACTTGCGGTTCGCCTCGGCGAAGCGGTCGTTGTACGAGCCCTTGATCGCCTCGACGAGCTTGGAGAACTCCATCTTGTCCTCGTTCTTGATCGCGGTCAGGGCGAGCGCGGTCGCCGTCTTCTTGTGCACAACCGCGCCGAGGCGAGCCTTGCCCTTGACGATGCAGTACGGCACATTCATCTGCTTGCACAGCGCGGGGAGCCAAATCACGAGCTCCACGGGGTCGACGTCGTGCGCGATGCACACGAGCTGCGCCTTGCCCTGCTCGACGAGGTACGTGATGTGGTTGATCCCGAACTTCACAACCACGGGCTTCTTGGACTCCACCTCCTTGCCCGCGGCTTCCGCCTCCGCCTGCGCGGTGAGGCGCTCCTTCTTCTGCGCGTCATCCTCGGGGCGGTACTTCATGAGCATCTTGAACAGGTTGGTTGCGAGGTTCTTGTCCAGCGTCTTGTTGAACTGGTTGATCGCGGGGGGAACCTTCAGCCGCTTCTGCAGCACGCGGCGCGCGCGCTGCAGGCGCACGTACTTGGGCCACTTGACGTAGCGGTTCAGGGGCGTGCGCGGAGGCAGCGCCTGGCCGACGCCAAACACCTTGGGCTTCTTCTCGTACAGGGGGTTGGAGGGACCCTTCTCCGCCTTCTTGGGCTTCATCGCCGCGGGCGCGGGGGCCGGCTTCTTAGGGGGCTGCGTTTCACAGGCGCGGGGTGAGGAGAGAGAGACGAGGGGGTGAACGAGGTCAGAGGGACGTCAGGGAGACGGAGGCGGGCACGGAGGAAGAGCCGCCCCGAACGCATCGCGAAAGGAAAGGAAAACCCTAGGTGGACCGCGGTTCCGCGCGACGCGCGACGGGACGCGGCCGCGGCCGCGCGGCGACCGAGCGAGCGCGGGATGCGAGGCGGCGACGGCATAACAGCACACCGAGGAACCCATCGCCGCCGCCGCTCCGCGTCCCGCGTCGCCTCGTCGTCGCCCGCGGGAGCGATTCCGATCGCGCGCGTCGCGAGGGCCCGGCGGAACGCCGAGACGCTTCGCGACGCGCGGAACCGCGCTCAGACGCGCGCCGCGAGACGCGAGGCGTCCCCGCGACCGCGCACCGCGCGGGGGGAGGCGTCGAAGGAGGCACGGGCACGCACCATGTTGGCGAGCGGGAACTGCGTTCGTCGCTGCGCGTGTCGAAGAGGGCGGGCGTGACTGGGAGGGACGACTCTTACGCATCGCGCGCACGCGAAGGTTTTTCTTGATCTTGAGGGGGGTACACGTTTCGGACGCTCGGGTGACTGAGTCGCGTACGAAACACGAGCAAAAAAATGCGGCGCAACACGATGCAGATTCGCGTTTGTGGATTTATACGACTGCTTTCGAAGTGCGTGAAAACAGACGGGTCGAAAAAACCATAGGCGTCAGTGGGTACACGCGTTCACGCGCGCGCGCGTTTTTCGCGAGTCGGACAAAAGCACGAGAGAACCAGAGCGCGCTTCCGTCGGTCGCGATTTCGCGGTGCGACGAAAAACGCCGGCTTCTACATCACTCACGACACTACTTTTACGCGACCATCACACACGCGAAAGAAACGTCTGTCTCGTACATACATATCACCGCCTGCTGGTGGTTTTCCGGCCGAGCTCCGCGAGCTGCCCCACGAACTCCGCGCCGGTCACGAGCTCGGTGGCGCCGTACACCACCTCGGGCCCCTCGTTCGACGATCCCGATCGGCTCGCGTTCTTGCCGAGCGCGACGCACTCGCGGTACTCGGCGTAG
>MDSV01145659.1_pt1 | contig 15174 bp, 15 predicted proteins | sample 810851 | NCBI WGS metagenome assembly MDSV01 (sample SAMN05326640, study PRJNA326480) | marine metagenome | isolation source: seawater | place: Atlantic Ocean: North East | collected 2012
TATAATTATTATCTTTAATACAGAAAGCAATTTTTTTGCTATCTTCTCCTTCATATAAATTGCCTAAATTAATATCAACATCTAGAATTTCATCGTATTTACAATTTATTTTTTTTTGGAAAAAATCATTGAAATTTTGACTATCGTAAAAACCTATAAATTCTGAAAAAAAAAAATTAATTTGTTTTGATAATAACTTCCAAATTCCTGATTTTCTTAAAATATATAAAATTATTAGATGAAAATTTAAATAAATTGTAAATATAATTGAAAGTAATTTTTCTATTAATGATAATTTTTTCAGAATTAAGAATACAATATCAAGACCATATAAAGAAAAAATATTTCTTTCATGAATATTTAAAAAGGGGGCTGCTATAATTAATTTTAATTTTTTTTTTTTTTTTAGTTTATATCCCCAAAAGATTGAATTATAAAACCCTCCAAAAGAATATGTTTTTGGTGTAAGAATTAAAAAATTTAGTTTAAATAAAAGATAACTTAAAAACTGATTTAAATACATTCAACTAGTTAAATATCATTAATTTTTTTTTTAAGAACAGCTATATTTTGCCATTTAGGATCAAATGTATCAATTAAATCGCCCGTTTCAAAACCTTTTATTAAATCACTGACTGCGTCTTTGACCTTATATTTAAATTCAAAACCTAAAACTTTCTTAATTTTTTCTGAGTTAATATTGTATGATCTAATATCTTTAGATTCTTCAATTTTGATCTCGATGTCTTTATTATATTTTTCTTTAAAAATTTCTTTTATTTCATTTGCAATATCAATTATTTTCATATTTTGATGACCAAAATTAAATATTTCACCGTTATAATTTTTAATATCTTCTATTATTAATTTTTCATACAATCTGCACATATCATCTATATGAACATTTGGTCGACTTTGCTGTCCTCCAAAAACTCTGATAAAACCTTTATTGTAAGCATAATTAGTTAAAATATTTACACTTAAATCGAATCTCATTTTCTCACTGAAACCACATACTGTTGCAGGTCTAATTATTATTCCATTAAAATCATCATCTAGATACTTTTTTAATATTGGCTCACACAAAGCTTTATATTTATTATAATCTGTAATAGGAACTAGCTCGTGGTTTTCATCTACATTTGGATTATCAGATATGCCATAAACAGAGCAAGTTGAAATGTATATAAACTTTTTAACCCCATTTTGCTTGGACTCTCTTACAAGTGGCTCAAAACAGTCAAAGTTAATATTTTTTGAAAGTTCACTATCTAATTCAAATGTAGGATCATTAGATATACAAGCTAAATGCAAAACTGTATCAATATTATATTTTTTTATAACAAATTTGAAATCCTCAATATTTCTTAAATCTTTTTTAACATATACAAAATTACTATCTTTCGGAAGATGCTCGTCTCCAAAAATAGAAAGGTCGTAATTTACAATTTTAATTTTATTTTTTTTTTCTAGTAAGTAGTTTATTAATCTTGTACCTACATAACCTGACCCACCAGTAATTAACAAGTTTTTCATTATTTGAGATACTTAAACCAATTTTTTGTTGCTTTTTTTATTTTCTGTTTGTCCCATAAAGTTGCATTTTTCCAGTAATTTATATCATACAGTAATTCTGATATTCCATTTTTTAAATTTATATTAGGAGACCATTTTAAGTTTTTATTTGCTTTTGCTATGTTTGCATAAGTTATTAAAGGTTCGCCAGGTCTTTTTGGAATATTTATTTTTTTTTTTGATATCAAATTAGCTAAAAAATTAACAGAACGTGGTTTACTAGAACCAATATTAAGTGTTAAATTTTTTTTATTTGAAAATATCGATAATTTAATCGCTTTAGCCACATCTTTTACATTTATAAAATCTCTTTTTTGGTTTCCACTTCCCACGATTGTGAGAGGTTTATTTTCTAATTTTTGTTTTAAAAAAACCCCCAATGCTGCTCCGTAAGCACCATGAGTTCTCGAACGAGTGCCATAAACATTAAATAATCTTAAAGAAATATAATTTATTCCATATACTTGAGCCCAATGTTTTATAGTCAATTCTCCAATATACTTTGAGAACGCATATGGATATCTACAATCTATTTGATCAATTTCTTTAGTAGGTAATTTCTTTGCTAGACCATAACAAGAACTGGATGCAGAATAAATTATCTTTTTAACTTTATTCTCTCTCATACACTCAAGAATATTTACAGTACCCATTATATTATTACTTAGATATTCAGTAGGTTGTTCTATTGATGGCACAATGTCTGAAAGTGCAGCAAGATGTACAACACAAGATGCATTTTTGAAATATGGAAGAATATTTTTTTTGTTATTTATGTCAGCTTTAATTAATTTTATTTTTGGATTTTTAATGATTAATTGAAGATTTTTTTTTGAACCATCTTTTAAATTATCTATTAATATTATTTTTTTTATTTTTTTTTCTTTTGATAATAATTCAGCAGTATGACTTCCGATAAACCCTGCCCCACCTGTAATTAAGACTCTCATTTTAATCCGTATTCTACTGATTTTAGTATCTCTTTTTTTTTTATAAAATCGGAATGGCCTAAAATAGATGTAGATACAGCACCAAATAAATTAGAAATATATGCGACAACTTCTAATGGTGCGTTTATTGAAAATAATAAACTTGAAATACCTAAAACAGAATCTCCAGCACCCATTGTATCTAAAGGCTTTGCCTCAAAGGCGCTTAGAGAAATTTTTTTTTTTTGTTTTGCATCAAAAATAAAAATACCATCTTTACCCTTTGTGATAGCAAAATATTTTGAGTTAATTTTTTTATTTAATTTCTTAATCAAATCCTCAACGTTACTAGAATTATCTTTTGTTGCCAATTGTAGCTCAGGTAAATCCAGTAACAGATTATCAGTTTTTTTATATTTTGTTGCGAGATTGTATCCTCTATTTCCAGCATTTGTTTGGACATTTATACTTAAGAATTTAGCTTCTTTTTGAATAATCCTATATAGCTCTTCAGAAAAAAACCCATGACCAAAATCTGATAAAATTACACAATCATATGATTTAATTTTATTTTTTAATTTTTTCAAAATATTTTTGCTTAGTATAAATGTTTTATTTTGTCCTCTATACGAGTAGCATTCGAATAATTTTTTTTTATTAATATTCAAATATCTTGATTTTTTAATTACAACAAATTTATTATCTAAGTTTATAAAATTAATTTTTTTTTTTTTATTAATCTTAATTTGTTTATTTAAATTTGATTGAAAGTTTCCAGCTGAAAAAACATCTACACTTTTACAGAATTGTTTTAAATTATTAGCTATCGCATAAGAACCGCCTAAATAAACTTCGTTATTTAATCTCTCTACGGCATGTATAAATTCTTTTGATGGTTGTCCCAAACTTTTTGAATAAATATACTCATCTTCTATAGTTTCTCCAAAAATTGCAACTTTTAAATCTTCAATTTTTTTTAAATTTTCGAAAATACCAAATTTGAAATTATTTAAATTGTTAACTTTTGACTTAATTTCTGACATAATTTTTGGTGAATTAAGATTATTATTAATTATCTTAGAAGAAGAAAATTGAATATCACTAGTAAAAAAAATCTTACCGCCAGATTTTTTTACCGCATCTGCTTCTTTTTTTATATTACCGGTAATATCTTTTGAAAAATCTTCATAGTCTTGACCCTTGCAATAAAAATCTGGTCTTAACTCTTTAATTAGTTCAATAGGTGTCTCTTTATCGTTTATATAAACATATGAAACAGTATCCAAAGAAGATACCATTTCAGATCTTAAAAACTCATTAAAAAAAGGTCTACCTGGTCCTTTTTTTACAAATTTATCTGAAGTAATTGAAACTAACAAAGTTCCAGTTAATTTATTAGCGGTATCAAAGTGTCTTTTGTGACCAACATGAAGCACATCGAAAACGCCATGCACAAGAGAAAATTTTTTATTTTTTAATAAGTTTTTTAATGATTTTAAATCAGCTACATGCTTTACATTTGTAGTATTATTTTTCATTGTTTAATTGTAATTTTTAACTTATATAATAAAATCCATATATGAGAACGTTATAATATGCAATTTAAAAAAAATTCATTAAATTAAAAATATAATTTATTATTGAACTAATTTGTAATTATAATTCTTTATTATAAAAATGGTAAAAAAAAATATTTCCTCAAAAGTTAGATGCTTCAATCATAGAAAGAGAATCCTAGAGATAAGTCAAAATGTAAAGGCTCTTCACATAGGGGGATCATTTTCATCAGTTGAAATTTTAGATACGATATTTTTTAATTTATTAAAAAAAAATGATAAATTTATTTTATCAAAGGGGCACTGTGGAATATTGCTATATATATTACTTGAAGCAAAAAAAAAATTAAGCAAAAAACAAGTGAACAACTATTGTAAAAAAAACGCAAATCTAGGTGTTCATCCTGAAATTACTATTAATGGTGTCGAAGCTTCGACTGGTTCATTAGGGCATGGTATAGGTATTGCAGCAGGAATTTGTCTATCAAATATCCATAAAAATAGAAAAAATGATGTTTATGTTTTAATGAGTGACGGAGAACTTATGGAGGGATCTGTTTGGGAGTCAATATTGTTTATAGCTGCACAATCGATAAGTAATATAATAATTATTATAGATAATAATAATTTACAAAGTGCAACAAGTAATTTAGACACTCATCCAAATCTAAAACCGATCGAAAAAAAATTTAAATCTTTTGGTTGGGATTGTGATGTTTGTGATGGTCATAATGAAAAAATTATTAAGAGTAAAATTTTAAAAAGAAATAAAAAAAAACCTTTTGCATTAATTGCCAAAACAATAAAAGGTAACCCTATTTCTTTCATGAAAAATGTTCCATTATGGCATTACAGATCCCCAAATAAAAAAGAATTTAACCATGCATTAAGACAAATAAAAAAATATGAGAAACGCATTTAGTGAAGAAATTTACAAACATATAAAAAAAAACAAAAATATATATATTGTTGCTGCAGATATATCGCCATCTGGAAAAATGGCAGAAATTTTAAGAAAAAATAGTAGGCAAATAATTAATGTTGGTGTTGCGGAACAAGTGATGATTGGTGTTGCTGCTGGATTATCGATGGAGAAAAATAAAGTTTTTTGTTACACAATAGCACCTTTTTCTTTATATAGACCTTTTGAATTTGTAAGAGATGATTTATGTCTTCAAAAACTACCCGTAACAATTGTTGGGATGGGGGCTGGAACAATTTATTCTGAATTAGGACCAACCCATACCGCAATCGAAGATATATCTATAGCGAGATCGCTTCCAAATCTTAAGATTATTGCTCCATGTGATGGTCTTGAACTGAAGGAAGCAGTAAAATATTGCATAAAAAATAATAAAAATCCGATTTATTTAAGAATAGGTAAAAGTGGTGAAAAGGAATTTACTAAAATAGCGAAAGAAAAATGGAATTTTGGTAAAATAAGAAAAATTGTTAGAGGAAAAAAAGTTTGTATATTAACTTATGGACCAACAATTAAGTTAGCTTTCAAATTAAGAGAAATTTGTAAAGATAAAATTGCAATTTATAGTTGCCATACTCTCGAGCCATTTGATAAGAAAAATTTAAATAAAATATTAAATAGTTATAAAAAAATTATTTGTTTAGAAGATCATATAGAAATCGGAGGCTTGAAATCAATTATTAGTGAGCACCTAGTAGGAAAAAAAATTAGTAACCAGTTGTATTTTTTTAATTTAAAAAAGAAATTTTTAAATGCATATGACTCACAAGAAAGTTTACAAAAAAAACATGGCTTAAGTGTAAATAACGTACTGAAGAAAACCAAATTGATTTTAAAATGAAACAGATAAATCTTGTAACAAATCTTCATAAAAAAACCAAAAGAAACTATTTGAAGAGAATGTTAGATAATAAAGTTCTTTGTATGAAAGAAGCTAAAAAATACTCTAAGAATTATTGGGATGGAGATAGAAAATTTGGATATGGAGGTTATAAATATATTCCAGGACGATGGGTTAACGTAGCAAATAAAATAATAAAAAAATATAAATTAAATAATAGCTCTAAAATTTTAGATATAGGATGTGGAAAAGGTTTTTTACTTTATGAAATAAAAAAGATACTTCCTGGAATTACTTTATATGGTGTTGATATATCCAAATATGCATTAAAAAGTATAAACAAACTTATTAGTGGAAAATTTGAATATTTAGACTTAAATAAAAAAAAACTACCCTATAAATCCAAATGTTTTGACCTAGTTATTTCAATGGCTTGTTTGCATAATTTAGAAATAGATAAACTAAGAAAAATAATAAAAGAGATAAATCGAGTAGGAAAAAAATCATATATAATGGTTGAAAGTTACAGAAACAATAAAGAATTATTCAATTTACAATGCTGGGCTCTTACTTGTGAGACTTTTTTTTCAAATAAAGAGTGGAAATGGTTCTTGAATGAAAATAATTTTAAGGGTAACTATGAGTTTATATATTTCGAATAAAAGCTAGTTTTTTATTATGATTAAAAATTTAGAAAAACAATTTAGTAAAAATGGATATGTAATATTTAAAACTAAAGAGACAAAAAAGCTATTAGAATTACAGTCTAAAATTTTAGATTTGATACTAGCATCAAATAAAAAAGCTAAACAAAGTTATAAAAAATTTAAAAATCCCAAAGATTTTTTTGTTAACTTACATAAATTTATATCTTTAAAAGAATTAAATAATTTCAGAGTTAAAATAATAAAAAGTGTAAATAATGATAAGAAATTTAGAGAAAATTATTATTTAGTGGCAAAAGAATTGTTAGATGAGTTGGTAGGTAATGAACTTGCCATGCAAAATAAAATTAGTCTATCTTTCCAAATGCCATACGATAAAAACTCTCAACTGCCTATGCATTCGGATATTTATGCGGGTGAAAGTCCATTTGAGGTAGTAATTTGGATACCTTTAATGGATGTTCAAGCAAACAATCAATCAATGTACATTACTAGCCCAAAATTTAACAAGCAAATAAATAAAGAAGTGACCACAACTAAAACGAAAACTCTAAATCAATTATATAAAAAATATAAAAATAAATTTAAATTTTTAAAAATTAATTTCGGAGAAGTGCTTGTTTTTACGCCAATTTTACAACATGGTAATGTTATAAACACAACAAATAATACTAGAATTTCACTTAATTGTAGATTTAAAAGTTTATTATCACCTTATGATGTGTTTAGTAAGACTCATAGAAACATACCTCACTTTTATAGACCTTTAGAAATAAAACCTATGACAAAAATTGGTTTCAATTTTATTAATGGTGTGAGAATTAATAATTTCAAAATTAATAAAAATTTAAAATGAAGAAAATAGCTGGATATTTGAATTTAAAACCAATAAATGGTATTATTTTTCCTTCAAACGTCCAAAATCAATTAAATAAAGAATTCATAGAAAATAAATTAAAATCAAGTTTTTTTATGACAACAAATGAAAATACTTACGGGGAAAACTCTATAGTTTTAAAATCATTAATTAAAAATAAATCAATACATGGTATAGTCATGTTATCAACATTCTGCCTGCCTAATGACTATAATAATAGAAAAGAAATATATAGATTAATGAAAAAAAGCAAAAAGTCATTACATTTTATATTTGAAGAATTAAGTTTTAAAAAAAATGTAGATGAAGACTTAATAGAAAATTATTTAATTTTTGATAACGATTTCTTCACCCAAAAAAAAACTAAATTAAATACCTTTGAAAAGACATTAATCAATAAACATTGGCAGTTTATTTGATTAGAAATTATTTAAAAATTTTTTATTTTCTCTTAATATGTTGCCCAAACCAACTAAAGTTTTAATTTTTGTGTCGTAACCCAGTGGTAAAATTTTTATAATTTTTTCGAAATCAAATCTTGAAAAATACGGCGGTTTCACAGAAAAAATTTTTTGGGAAATTCTGTTAAAATTACCATCAAATATTTGCAATAAATAACTAATTGCTATCTTTTCAGTAAATATCATTAATTTTTTATAAAATGATCTGGTAGTATCGTTTTTTTTTGCCATCAAAAATTGTCTAAAAATTATATCTCCTGTATCAAATTTTTTATCAATTAAATGAATACTCGAGCCAGTTGGATGTTTTAACAAGAATGAAAATAGGGTCGTTCCAATACCTTTGCCCCAAGGTAAAAAGGTGGCATGTAAATTAAAAATTCTTCCAGAATATTTACTAACTATTTTATCATTAATTTTGAATGGATAACCACTAGATATTATATAGTCGTATTTTTTATTAATCAAATCTTTACTTTTTAAATACTGATTTGAAATTTTTACATTATGATTTCTTTTTTTTAAATATTTAACTAAATTATAATTCCTAGATTGATTTCCTAATATTAATATTTTTTTTTTGAATTCTTTATTTGTTTTTTACTTAATAAAATATTTTTAATGTTATTATTTTTTTTTATTTCTTTATAAAAATTATCAATATCTTCACAATTTTTGCCGTAAACTTTAAGAATAAATTTTTTACTTAAATATCCCAAAGTGTAGTAATTAGGGTAAATAAAATAATATTCTTTATTTTTTTTTTTTATTCGCATTCCAACTCTGACATTATCAGATATGATAATTTTAATTTTTTTTTTTGGAAGAATTTTAATTTTTTTTATTTTTTCTTTTATTAAAGGATTTTGTATCCAATATTTTATAAGTTTGTGATCATTTTTATAAGCTGATCTTAATAATATTTTATTCACAAAAATTAAGCTTTATAATAATTTTCCACTTTTAATATGGCTCTAACTATATCTTTAGCATGTTTTTTTTTATAGTTTTCATTTAAAAATAAATGAAAACAATTATTTCGAGCTTCTATTGAATTTTTTGCAATATACTTATCTAGTAGATATTTTTTTGTCCAGGGCCATACATTGACAAGACATCCATAATGTTCACCTAAATCTACACCCTCAGCTTTTAAAGCTTTTGCAAATTGAATCTTAGAACATTTAATTTTGTTTAATTTGACATATATTGGTAAAAAAAAAGGAGCATATCCAGCATGAAAATCTCTATTAAAACAAACATCTGATTCTTTCAATAGTTTCAAAAATTCAAATACAAATTTTTTTCTTAAACTATTTGAATTATCAAGTCTTTTTAAATTTGCATAACCTATTGCACAAGAAAACTCATCTGTGTTCCAGTTTAGAGCTGGAAATAAACTGTATTTTGGATCTCGAAAATCAAGATTCTCTTTCCATAAAATCTTTCCTCTATCTCCATATGCTAGAGATTTATGGTGTAATTTTAATTTTTTTGTGAAAACAATTCCACCTGATGAATTTGCAGCAAGGTTCTTTCTATACATAATTGAAAAGGCTGATATATCCCCGAATGTACCTGTTTTTTGACCATTTATTTTAGCTCCAACAGCTTGACTACAATCTTCTAAAAGAAAAATTTTTTTTTCTTTTGCAAATTTTGCTATATTTTTTATATCGTCGACTGGTTGACCAGCAACATGGGTAATTTGTATGAGTTTAGTATTTTTTGTTATCCTTTTTTTTATATTACTTAAATTAACGTTGTAACTCATCTTTTTTGAATCTAGTAATATTGGATTTAGGCCTTGCTCAGTAATACAAGAAAAATTTCCTGCGCAAGTTACTGGACTAATTAATACATCTGAATTTTTTGGCAACTCTAAAGCTTTCATTGCAATATAAATAGCTCCTGTTCCTGTAGCAACAATATTTGAGTAACCACCACCTTGGTATTTAGAAAATAAGTTAGAAAATTTTTTTTCCCATATTCCTGAAAATTTTGGATCTTGTCCTCTCTTACGGTAGTATTTAATCATTTTTTGGACTTCTTTTTGTTCGTTTGAGCCAAAAGCAAACCTAGGCGGCATTTTATATTTAATTTCTTTATTTCCTCCCTTAATCGCTATTTTCATTTGATTTCCCCATACTTGAATAATTTTTACTTCTATGTTTTTCTAGTGGTACAGCATATTCCCAATTATTTTTTTTAATTAATTCTGCAACATGTAATGCTTGCTCTATCGAATCATCAATGTCTACACTATATCTATATGATCCATTTCTACCTATTGAGAATGTCTGCTCTGGAAATCGATCGTGATATTTTTTTGCCAAATCTTGTTCGGAAGATAATGGCATAGGATAAAATTTTCCATTTTTTGAAGGAAATTCAATCCCTATTAAAGTTGTCTTTGATTTGTGTAACGAAAATTTTTTGTATTCTACAACACGAGTAAATTTTTCTTTGTTAGCGTAATATAGAAAAAAAACACCATCAGGAAAACAGAATTCCATGGGTAATATTAAGGTATGCAAGTCTCTTCCAACATATTTTAGTTCTCCAATATCTTTCTTAAATAACTCATCAGGACTTATTGTATTAATTATATAATCAAATTTGTAACTCTCACCTTTAATTTTAACTTTTTTGTTACTCATGTCACAATCTTCCAACACTGTATCAAAAAGTACTTTTGCATTTTTAGTAGCAATATCAAAATATGCATTATAACCATCTTTAGCAATTGGATAAGCAGAGTAAACATCTGGACTGTCGAAGGCATCTCTTTTGCCTTTTTTTATAGGGTCCCCTTTTGTTGTCCATCCGAAAGAAGTAAAAACCTTATTGTCATCAACCATCCACATTTTTTTATTATAATCATTAACAACTTTATTATATAATGTATTACCAATTGAAAATTGCCAAAATTCCTCTAAATTTTTTGGAGTTTTAATTGGATCTAAATTTTTAAGTTCTTTGTAAATTAATTCTTTATCTGGCATAGTCTCTATATCATCATAGCTTAAAGGCATGCTATAAAATTGGTTGTCTCGCTCAACGTAAGTTAGATATCTATGATTCTTGCTGCAATCTCTCATCGGTACGTATTTATTAAAAAAATCAAATAATTTCTTGTCTTTTGTTAAAAAATGTCTTGGCCCAAACGTATATGGATGCCCTCCTGAAAAATAAGTTCTAACACCAGCTCCTAATTGATTTGATTTTTCAACAATCAAAACATCATAATTACCAGTCAGATCGAGGGCGTGAGCCATAGCACAACCTGCAAATCCACCCCCTATAATCAATATTTTTTTCATATAAATTTTTTCTATTTATTTAATAAGATAATTAACTATTTTGTTTAATCCAATAGGTGATAAGTTCAATTTTTTTTTTGTGTACTTCATTTTTAACGCAGTGATTTTATGATTATAAACTAACTTAATGTTTAAATCAGAAGAGTTCGCACAATTCAATAGTTTCTTTTTTTTTCCAAGTTTTCTGATTAATTTGTAAGCAAAATCGCAATAAGAAATATCATTTATTCCAGATAAATGAAATATCCCATAATAATTATTTTTTATGATTTTATATATAATTTCAGATGAGTGTTCGTAAAGAATGGGTGCAAAATACAAATCTTTAAACGCGGTTATCTGCCTATTTTTTTTTAAATCTATTATCCATTTTTTTATTGGAGAGGTATTTTTGTCTAAATTTTTTGTTAATCTTAAAATCGTAACTTTATTATATTTTTTTTTTAAATTTAATAATTTTTTTTCTGTAATATCTTTCATTTTTGCGTATTTAAATCCTGGACAAGTTTTAGATTTTTCATTTGGAATTTTTTTTTCACTTTTAAATACAGTATTGGTAGAGACAAAAATTACATGAGAACCTTTAATTAAAAAATTTTTTGCTAAAGTGGGAATATTTATACAATTAACTTTTTTTGCATAGCTATATTGTTTTTCACATTCTTTGTAATCAACAACCCCACCTAAAATGACTACAGAAGTATATCCATCATAATCATTAAATTTTGATAAATCTGAAAAATTTAAAAAAATAGAATTTTTTTTATTTAATTTTCTTGATGTTTTAAATATCTTAAAACTCTTTTTAGATTTATATTTTTTTAAAAAAATTTTTGCTAATCTACTGTCTCCACCAATTAAAAGAATTTTTTTCATTTTAACTGAATAATTTTAAATTTTGGAAATATTGTAATAACTTTTAGATTTTGCTTAGACTTTAAAATTTTATTTTTCAACATGTTCTTAACTCTATTTGTATGTACCCATGCAGTAATTAAATACACATTTTTTTTGGAAAAATTGTGTGTATTTTGATTTTCAATTTTAATATTATATTTACTAGGCAAATATTTATTAAATTTAAATTTATTATTATCTAAAACAGATTTTATATGATGCTCAATACCTAAAATTTTAATAATTATTGGCAATGATCTCGCAGCGCCTATGCAAATTATATTGTTTTTAGGGTTATTTCTGAATATTTGATTATTAAATTTTTTGAAAAAGTCTTTAAATTCATTAGAGTATTTTTTTAATTTTGTTTTGCTTTTTAATCCAAACTTTTTTTCATTTTCCAAATGATATTTCACATTTTTGTAAATTATATTTTTTTTATTAATTTTTTTAACAATTCCTATAATTACACCTCCTTGAATTTTTTTATTATGCAATACATCAACAATTTCAAGATTATGCCTTTTAAAAAAAGGAACTAAACTTGTTATTGAATGTACTGAAAGATGCTCATGTATTATTGTACCTAGTAATTTTTTTTTTAATACATCTAACAAATTAGATGCCTCAAAAATAAAATATCCATCATTATCTAAAATATTATAAATACCCCTGAGCATATCAGATAAATTATCACAATGAGCAAATACATTATTTGCAACAACTAAATCAAATTTACCATATTTATTTTTGATTATTTTTGAATTTTTAAAATCAAAAAACATATTTAATGTTTTTATTCCATTTTTTTTTGCGAATTTCCTAGGTAATAAAGACGGGTCGGCTCCTAATACTTTTGATGAAAAATTTTTTTTTAATAAAGATAAAAATAATCCATCATTAGAGCCAATTTCAAAGGCTTTTTTTATATTTAAATTTAATTTATTTTTTAAGTGTAATACTGTGTTATTAAAGTGATTAACAATATCAGGATTATATCCTGGCATGAAAGTATATTCATTGTTCCACATTAGTTTATTTGATGGAATACTTAACAGCTGGACATGAAAGCATTTAGTACAAAAAAAAAAATCAATTGGAACTTCGTAGTATTTTTGATTTATATTTTTTTTTAATTGCTCTCCTGGGGGTACACTAGGCAAATCTAAAAATTTTACAATTTTTTTTGATCCACATAGTCTGCAATTATTTCTTTTTTTGTAAACTTTCATAATTTTTAATTTTTTTTTTTAAGGAATTTAAAAAGTTTAAATTTTTATTTACAGGAGACCAGCTTGCAAATTTCGTGTTTTTTTTTTTAAAGGGTCCTAAGCTAGTCTCATGAAAAATTATATATGGAGATTTAATTACAAGAGTGTGGGTTAATTCATTATTCATTCGATAATAAAAGATATTACCAGACTGATAATTTCCCATCTTAATTATATCTGAAATATTACCTTTCTTATCGAATATAATAATATCAACTTTACCTTTAATTAAATGTACAGACTCAGTTCTGTTAGGGTGAGAATGAGGTCTAACATAGTATCCTTTTTTATGAAAAATAATCATTTCATGTAATTTTGAATTTTTTGATTTATGATTACAATACCTTGATTTTTTATCACTATTAAAGGATGAATATTTTCTTAAAATATCTAAATCTTTTTTATTAATTTTGACTAAGGAATTATAAAAATATATTACATCTTTTTTTTTTTTATTTTCGAAAAAAATTTTATTCATTTTAATTATATTTTGAAAATATTTTTTATCTTTACTCCATTTGCCTCTAAAATACTAATCTTATTAATTACTTTTTTATTAGATGGATTTATGGATAAAATACAGAATTTAGGAAACTTTTTAAAAACTTTTGAAAATGGAAAAATCTTAATACTATTTTTAAACATAAATTTATTTTGCTTAACCTCATTATCATCTAATATATAGGATACATACTTTTCTAAATTAAATATATTAATGTAAGTATTCATCATATGACTTGCGCCAAAAAATACAATTTCTCCACTCTTACTTAATTTATAAAATTTTTTGTTAATTTTATTTTTAAAAATTTTAAAATTATTTTTGAAATAATCTGTATATTTAAGCATTATATGACTTTTTTTTATTTTTAATTTTTTGTTTTTGTTATATTTGCAAATTGCACAATAAATATCTTCATAGTCTTGGTTAAACTTTTTAAACTCTATAATTTCAAAATTTGAATTCTTTAAACTATTTATAAATCCAATTTTGTCATAATAATAAATATGATCTTCCCATAATATTGAGTAATCAAAAGATTTTATCTGTTTAAAAGAGTCTGGTACTTCGATATAAAAAATTGAATTTTTATCACATATGTCAAAAATTTTTCTGATTAATTTTTTATGATCACTTACATGCTCCCAAACATGTCGAAGAATCACTAGGCTATCAATTTTATTTTTTCTTGTAGTATTTATTTTAAAAAACTTTGAAATAATTGTTTCAATGTTTGAAAAAAAATTTAATTTTAAAAATTTGCTTAAGTAAAAAATATTTATTTTATGAACACAGAGCTCGGCTAATGATTTGTCTTTATATGTGAATGCAAAAACTTTTGATTTTTTGTATTTTTTTAATTTTTTTAATACGGATTTAAGATGAAATTCTGGCTCTTTAAAAATAAGACCTTTTAAAGGTTTTGTATCTGAAGGTTTAAATTGTTTATATAATTTTAATGATCCATCAAATTTATTTCTGAAGAATTTAAGATTTAAATTTTTTGGATTCTTTTTAGAAAAGTTTGATGAAGAAGTTATCTTACCAAAATTCTTAAAATATCTATATTCGCTCATCAATTTTAACTAATTAAATTATGCTTTCTAAAATCAGACACAATAATACGAATATTTTTTATCATTAATAACTAGGTTGTTATAATATAATTATACTTTGCTACTTTTTATAATTATCAAAATATTCAAAAATTTTTTTCAGTGCATAAATCAAGCCAATTGAGCTATTAGTACTGGTCAGCTACATGCGTTACCGCACTTCCACACCCAGCCTATCAA
>MDSV01006103.1_pt1 | contig 15173 bp, 15 predicted proteins | sample 810851 | NCBI WGS metagenome assembly MDSV01 (sample SAMN05326640, study PRJNA326480) | marine metagenome | isolation source: seawater | place: Atlantic Ocean: North East | collected 2012
AAAAGACTTAATTTCTTTTGAAAAAGTGGTTGTATCGACAAGAAATGAGTCGTGCCCCTGTATGCAAGATAGTTCTTTGTAGTCAACTTTTGTATTTGACAGAGTAAGTAATTCAGCTATTTCTTTTTGTTGCTGCGGCGGAAACAATATATCTGTATTAACACCCAAAACTAATGCATTTTTAATATGTATCTTTGAAAATGCATCTGCTGTAGATTCACCGTGCTCTGAAACATCAAACCAATCCATTGCTCTAGATAAATATAAATAACAATTTGCATCAAATATGTTTTGAAATTTAACAGCTTGATGTTCAAGATATGATTCTATTTCATATTCAAAACTTGTATTTTCAATACCAAAAGTATTTTGATTAAGCTTTGAGTCAACAGATTTTTTTCTACCAAACCTTTGCAGCCATTCTATGGCTGAGCGATATGAGACCATACCTATTTTTCTTGCAATACGAACACCATTGAGTGGCGGATCTTCGTAAGAATAAAATCCATGTTTCCAAAGAGGGTCTTTCCTGATTACTTCTCTTTGTAGTGATCTTAAAGCAATTGCATATGGGAGAGCTTGTGTTGCTGTAGAAATAAGGATTAGATTTTCTATTGATTTTTTACTTAATAAACTGAATGCTATAGCTTTCATTCCTCCCATAGAAGGGCCAATCAATAATTTAATTTTGCTGATACCAATCTTATCAAGAAGTAACTCAGATGCATTAGCCATGTCTTCTATAGTAAGTTCAGGAAATGTGAGCCTGTAGGGGTCACCAGTCTTTTCATTGATTGTAACTGGACTGGTAGAGCCAAAACAGCTTCCAAGTGTATTAACACAAACTATATAAAATTCATCAGTATTTATTGCCTTATCTTTGCCTACCATTGATTCCCACCATCCAGGTGACTGATCAAGCGATGATGATGTTACATGTGAACTAGCGGATAATCCTGTAAAAATCACCACAACGTTAGATTTATCTTTATTTATCTTTCCCCATGTTTCGTAGGCAATATTTAACTCCGATATACTGCCACCCCTAGTAAACTTGAACACATCAGCTACTTTTATGACTTTGGCAGAGGTATTTGTATGTTTAAATATTTCTGTAACCTTATTGTGAGACTTATTTTTCATAAGTGGATGTTAGTACAATTCCCTATTTAAAACAATTAATAAGTTATCATAAAAGAGTTTCTTATTGAGATTAGCTCGAATATTCATTTTAAAGTTATTTAAGTGATGAATGATTTTAAGTAATTGATTAGGTTTTATAGGAATTTTTTTGTGTAATTCTAAATATTTTTTTTCCAACTCATTAGATTCATTATGATAAAATCCCTGAAGTAAAAAGTTAAACATTAACTGAAGATACTCTATAAATGCAGAGCCCCTTTCCATCCATGAAGTTGAATATGCAAGAGGGTTACTCTTATTAGAATATAAATCTGATATTTCATTCTCAACCAAATTGTATTCCCTCATATAATCATAAGATTTATTGATTTGATATAGCTTTGGTCGAAGTGAGAGAAAATAGTTAAAAAAACTATCTCCTATTTTATAATCATTGTCCAGTTTAAGGTTGAAAACATGACATCTACTCTTGATTGTATCTTTTAACATTCCAATATCAGACGATAGAAGAAAAAAAACACAAGCAGTATTTGTCTCTTCTAGTATTTTGAGTAGTGCCGCTGAAGATTGTTGATTAAGGAAATTGCAGTTATTAATAATAATGAATTTATGGTTGTATATGGAAGTTATGCTGCTAAACTCATTTATTTGTCTGATCTGATCAATGCTAATTTCAGAACCAACACGATAATTATCAAATTTATCTTCAAAACCAAACTCATATAATAATCTTTCAGAGTTATCTATAACCCTGATTTGTTTTCCTGATTTATCATAAAGAGGTAACGATATATATAGTATATCGGGCGCAGATATTAAATTATTAATTTTTACATCAAGATTATTAAAATATTTTTGGATTATAGCCTCAATAAAATCAAACTTTCCTGTTCCATTGTCTGATGAGACAATAATATTATAATTACGTTTAGTAAAATTATATTGAGAAAAAAATATATCTATATTTGCATTTATACTATTCATTTATTATTTCATCGAGTTCTTGCTGTATTTTTTTAGTAACTAAAGCCTTATCATCTTCAGTATTAATTGTAGTTACCTTATTATTATTAGTAAAAGCTTTTTCATACGCTGACTTAACTTGTACTAAAAAGTCTCTTCCTTGATTCTCAAATTTGTCAGATATTCTTCTTGAACCTATTCTCTTCATACAGGTATCAATTGCAGCATCAAGATATATTATCTTGGATATATGCTCTGAAAAATAGTTATCAAGCTCTTTATGCAAAGCTATCACTTTTTCTTCATTCGGGACAATTCCTTGGTAAACCAATGTAGAATAGTGAAATCTATCACATATCACGAATTGGCCACTTTTAAGTGCCTTGAGAATGACATTCCTATAATTATTTACACGAGAAGCATAAAATAATATTGCTTCAGATATTGCATCTAATTCAGAGTCTTTATTCAATAAAATATCCCTAATTGAGTCACCTAGTTTAGTTCCACCAGGCTCACGAGTAATGATATGAGAAACACTATTTTTGCTTAAATAATCTGATGCGAATTTGATATGAGTAGACTTCCCGGTGCCCTCATTTCCTTCAAAAACAATGAATTTACCTTTAAACATGTGAACATCAATATAAAAACTTATTAAGTATATTATATAACATCTGTGGCGAGGAAAATTTATTTTTTTCTAATCTATCAATAAATATAATGCCGGTGATAGAATTAACCTTGAAACAAGACATGTATTGGTCAATACCTTTGTAAGCTATATTTTTAATATTTACTTTATATTTATTTTTTTTTAAGTGTTTTATAATTTCATTCCTCATTATCCCTTCAACGCCAACATCATTTATAAATGGAGTATCAAATATCAACATATTGTTATGGTTTTTTACAAAAAAGATATTTGAGGATATACATTCTATAATATTGCCTCTATGCAAAATTACTAGGTCCTGAATTTTTTTCTTATATAAAAGCTCATGTGATGTCAGGCACTGATCCAACCTATTTAAATGCTTGATTTTAGAAAGGTTAACATTCTCTGATGGTAAATAATTAGCAACTCCTAATTTGATTGTCTTGTTATATTTTTTTTTATCAATTCTTTTTTTGAAAAAATATATATTATGTTTAATCGATTTTGGGAAACCATACCCATGTAATGATATACCTCTTGATACAACTAGTTTTAAAATACAATTTTTTGTATTACCAATACATAAATAACAATTTTCTTTTAAAAGATTCATTGGTGGTTTCGTAATTTTTAGTTTTTCACATCCTTGATGTAATCTTTTTAAATGTTTTTCTAAAAAAATTATTTGATTATCTTTTACTAGAATTGTCTCAAACACACCATCACCAAAACTAAATGCTCTATCATTTATATTTATGGTTTTTTTATTAATAAAGACATTAAATTTAGAAGAAGTCATTCTAATGTTTAATCAAATTTTGAGAAAACCAAAGAGCCATTAGTTCCACCAAAGCCAAAGGAGTTGCTAAGGGCATATTTAATATTCTTTTCCTTTGGTCCAGAAATATTAAAATCAAGATCACACTCTGGGTCCTGGTTATCGACGTTAATTGTGGGATGGATTATTTGATTCTTAAGGGATAATATCGTAGCTATTGCCTCCACGCCTCCTGCTGCTCCAAGCAAATGTCCAATCATGGATTTTGTTGAATTAACAATTATATCTTTTGAATGATCAGAAAAAACAGATTTGATAGCTCTGGATTCAACGATATCACCTGCTGGTGTTGATGTGCCATGTGCGTTCACATAACCTATGTCTTGCGATTTTATACCTGCATCATTAATAGAATTTATCATGCATCTTTGTGCACCTTCTCCTGTTTCTGATGGCAAAGTCATATGATAAGCATCGGCACTCATTCCATAACCAACAACTTCAGCGTATATATTGGCATTTCTTGCCTTTGCGTGCTCTAATTCTTCTAATACCACTACACCCGCACCATCTCCTAATACAAAACCATCTCTATCAACATCCCAGGGCCGACTAGCCTTTTCAGGTTCATCGTTTCTTGTTGACAATGCTCTAGCTGCTGCAAAACCACCTATTCCAAGCGGCGATGATGCCATCTCCGCGCCACCACAAACCATTATATCTGCATGTGAGTATTGAATCTGTCTCAACCCCTCTCCGATATTATGCGTTCCTGTTGTGCAAGCTGTTACTATTGATAAATTTGGTCCTTTAAAACCATATTTAATGGATAAATTGCCAGAAATCATGTTTATAATACTAGCTGGAACAAAGAATGGAGATATTCTCCTTGCTCCTGATTTCGTATACGTTGTATGAGTTTTTTCTATATTTGGTAGACCGCCTATACCTGAACCAATAGAAACTCCAACCCTTTCAAGGTTAAGTTTAGTCTCGTTTAGCTTAGAATCTTCAATCGCATCTATGCCTGCAGCCATTCCATATTGCATGAATAAGTCCATCTTTCGGGTTTCTTTTGAATCAAAGTACTTTTGCGGATCAAAATCTTTCACTGGTGCACAAAACTTTACAGACATTTCAGATGCATCAAAAGATGTTATATCACAAGCACCAGACTTTCCAGACAAAAGCGCACTCCAGAAATCTTTGTAGGAATTTCCAATTGGCGTAATACAACCAATACCTGTGACAACTACTCTTCTTTTGTCCATTATGTGTTTTTAATTGAGGTTTTTATTGATATAGTCAATAGCTTCCTGGACTGTGGTGATTTTTTCTGCTTCTTCGTCAGGAATTTCAGTCTTAAATTCCTCTTCTAACCCCATTACAAGTTCTACTGTATCAAGTGAGTCAGCACCTAAGTCTTCAATAAACTTGGATTCGTTTTTAATTTCTTCTTTTTTTACGTTTAACTGCTGCTCTACTATACTTTTGACGCGTTCGTCTATATTACTCATTTATCGTATCTCCTTTTTTTTATACAGATTGATATTTATATTAATGATTATTCTACAAGAATTTTAGGTGTTTTCACATATATAAGCCTCCGTTTACATTAATATTTTCACCAGTAATATATGATGCTTCTTCAGAAGCCAGAAAACTCACAGTTTTAGCTAATTCAGTTGCTGTACCCATCCTTCCAAGTGGAATTGATTGGATAAGTGCATTTTTTTGATCATCCTTGAGTTGGTTTGTCATATCTGTATCTATAAAACCTGGTGATACAGAATTCACTGTAATATTTCTTGACCCTACTTCTTTTGCTAGTGATTTTGTAAAGCCTAAAATTCCAGATTTAGTCGCAGAATAATTTGTCTGACCTGCATTGCCAGTCAACCCTACCACAGAACCAATGTTTATAATTCTACCATATCTTAATTTCATCATATCTTTTACAAATTCTTTGGAAAGTCTAAAAATTGAGTTGAGATTAGTATCTAATACATCATTCCATTCATTCTCATTCATTCTTATTAATAGATTATCTTTAGTAATACCTGCATTATTTATTAATACACTCACAGGTCCAAACTTATCTTTAATAGTGCTATTGAGGCTTGGTAGAGAATCTTTATCATTTACATTATATTCTAGCCCACAGCCTTTTGCTCCTATATCATTGATGGTTTCGTTAATATGACCTAATCCATCTTGGCTTCGTGAGGTACCTATAACCACAAAACCATCAGAAGCCAGAGATTTGAGGATTTCCTTACCTATGCCGCGATTTGCTCCAGTTATCACGGCTACCCTTAAATCTGTCATATCAATTCCTCTAATGCAGTGTTCATTTTTTCTGGACTGAAAGTTGGTAAATTCAAGACAGTAGAGTTATTTTCGCTTGAAAAAATCTTTATATTCAGTCCAGTTAAAACTTGTCCTGGACCAATTTCTACAAAATTTCTTATATTATTCTTATGCATATATTCAATACTATCCTCCCATAATACCGGATTACATATCTGTTTGCATAAAGTATTAATAATCCCATCAGTATCAGTCTTTATAGCTGCGTCAACATTGTGGATAATGGGAAATAAAATCTTATTCCCTATATTAATATTTATATTTTTCAATTCTTTATGAAGATTAATTGAACATTTATTCATAAGTGATGAGTGTGCTGCTACACTAACAGGAAGAACAATAGCTCGTTTAGCACCTCGTTGTTTAAAAATTGTAGCACTCTCATCGATAAGTTTTTTATGGCCTGCAATCACAATCTGATCCTTTGAATTATAATTTACTGGTTCAATAGTAAGTTCGCCTCCAGAAATTTCTTTACAGACAGTATTTACTATATCCTTCAAAGAATCGTCGGATTTGTTTGATCCTAGAATCGCAGCCATACCTCCCTCTATTCCATCCATCGCATTTACCATCATTGTTGCTCTGTGATTTACCAATAACAAACAATCTTCAAGAGAAATCGTATTGTTGGCAACCATAGCTGTATATTCACCCAAGCTATGGCCAGCTGCAAATTTTGGATATGTTTCTTTTTTATCTAACCAGGTCCGCCAAATACCAATTGATGTGGCAACCATTATGGGCTGAGTGTAAATCGTATTATTAATTTTACTCTCATCTTTAACAACTTCTTCGATGTTATAACCGAGTATATCTGACGAATCTGAAATTGTTTTGATGAACAAAGGCTCATTTGAGTACAGCTCAATCATACTTGTATTTTGGGAGCCTTGACCAGGAAATAAAACAGCATATTCCTTCATAGCATATCCATCATATAATCATTATAGGTATATAAACCATTTTTCTTATTCTTGACCCAATTTGCTGTTCTTATAGCTCCATCTGCAAAGATAGATCTATCATTAGCGATGTGTTTGACTCTAATTTCGTCATTGAGGCCTTTAAAGCTGACTTCATGGGTACCTATTTCTGTATTTTCTCTTGCAGATACGAATTTTATTGGGCAATCAGGTGAGTGCACATCACCTAAATCTATTTTTTGACTGTCACAAATTACTTGAGCCATCTTGATTGCTGTTCCTGAGGGAGAATCAACTTTATTAACATGGTGTATCTCACTGATTTCTATATTATAACCTTTTAAAGATTTTGCAATCATACCCAGTGAACCCAGGCTTACATTTACCCCATGGCTCATATTTGGCGCTAAAAGGATAGGTATATTTCGTGCGGCTTTTTCAATAAGTTGTATCTGGCTAGATATAAAGCCGGTAGTCCCAATTGTAATCGGTTTATTGAGTTTTACACATTTTTCTATGATTTCTAAAGATGGTTTAGGTAGAGAAAAATCAATAATTACATCAAACATATCATCGTGCTTAGATATATCTGAGGTAAGCTGAATATTGTCAAATTTATCTGCAGAGGCAATTTTGTCTGGTAAATCACAGCCAACTGTCACATTGATATCTTGGTGCTTTCTAGACTCAATCAGTATGGATTGTCCCATCCTTCCCAAAAAACCATTAATCCCTAGATTACAGACCATAGATTACTCAAAAAAATCTTTAATTGTATCTACCCAACTATTCTCTTTAGGTATGTGTTTAGATTTGCTTTTTCTAAAAGAGTTGTCAAGTTGTCTGACAAGGTCTTTTTGCTCTTTTGTAAGATTAATGGGTGTTTCAACGTGAACCCTGCAATATAAATCACCTGTAGAATTAGATCTAACAGATTTAACTCCTTTTCCTTTAATTCTAAATTGTTTACCTGACTGTGTTCCATTGGGTATTTTCAATTCAACTTTCCCGTTTAACGTCGGTATGATCACCTTGTCTCCTAAGGTTGCAGTTGTAAAATTAACAGGTATTTCGCAAAGCAAATCATCTTGTTGTCTTTGAAAAATTTTGTGTGGTTTCACTCTAACAGAAACATATAAATCTCCAGGCTGAGCTCCTGGACCGCCGCCCTCTCCTTCGCCTGAGAGTCTAATTTGATCCCCTGTATCTACACCACTAGGTATATTTACAGATAGATTTTTAGTCTTTTTGATTTTACCAGTACCAGAACAGGTAGAGCAGGGTTGTTCTATAATTTGGCCTCGACCACCACATGTCGGGCACGTTTGTTGAACAGAAAAAAATCCTTGACTCATTCTTACCTGGCCAGTTCCATTACACTGAGGACATGTGCGAAAGGCTGTGCCATTTTTTGCGCCAGTACCATTACAATCATGGCAATTAATATTAACAGGTATTTTTAATTTAACTTCTTTGCCAGCAACCGCATCTTCTAAACTAAGCTCTATTTGATATTCTAAATCAGATCCTCTTCTTGATTGTTGACGTCCACCGCCAAATATATCACCAAAAACATCACCAAAGATATCATTAAAGGACCCCCCGCCTGTGAAGCCGCCTCCGCCTCCAAACCTGGAATCCATACCTTCGTGACCAAATTGATCGTATGTCTGTCGCTTACTAGAATCACTTAAGACTTCATATGCCTCAGACAATTCTTTAAATTTTTCCTCGGCAGAAGCATCACCCTTGTTTCTATCTGGGTGATGTTTCATTGCTAATTTTTTATATGCTTTTTTAATATCAGCAGTTGAAGCATCTCGGCTGACTCCGAGTGTTTGGTAATAATCATTTTTTGCCATTATTATTTATTTTCAGCCTTAGATTCGTCTTCTTTAACTTCAGTAAAATCAGCATCAACTACATTATCTTTAGGTGTCGAGGTATTATCTGCCTGTTGGCTATCATCTCCTTGTTGTTTAGCAGCTTCCTCCTTATATGCTTGTTCAGCTATCTTGCCTGCAGCCTCTGTCAACTTCATAGTTTTATCCTTAATAGCTTCTAGGTTATCGTTCTTGAGCTCATCTTTAAGATTAGTTATGGCTTCATTAACCTTCTCTACTTCCGCTTTATCAGCTTTGTCACCAAGATCTTTGATTGCTTTTTCAGATCCTAATATCATTGCCTCTGCCTGATTTTTTGCATCTACAAGATCCTTGGCTTTCTTGTCTTCCTCAGCATGCACTTCAGCATCCTTAACCATTTTCTGTATCTCTTCTTCTGATAAACCGCTAGATGCTTTAATGATAATTGATTGCTCTTTACCTGTTGCCTTATCTTTGGCAGACACATTTAAAATACCATTAGCATCAATGTCAAAAGTGACTTCAATTTGAGGTGTTCCTCTTGGTGCTGGCGGAATATCTGCTAAGTCAAATCTACCAAGCGACTTATTGCCCGCAGCCATTTCTCTTTCTCCCTGTAGCACATGAACTGTGACAGCGGGCTGGTTATCCTCTGCTGTAGAAAATACTTGAGATTTTTTTGTTGGTATAGTTGAATTTTTTTCAATTAGAGGTGTTCTTACCCCGCCCATTGTTTCTATTCCAAGCGTTAGAGGTGTTACATCTAAAAGAAGAACATCTTTAACGTCTCCACCTAGCACACCAGCCTGGATTGCAGCACCCATAGCAACTGCTTCATCAGGATTGACTTCTTTTTTTGGTTCTTTCTTGAAGAAATTTTTTACAACTTCTTGAATTTTTGGCATTCTTGTTTGCCCGCCTACGAGAATTACCTCATGTATATCATTTGATGATAATCCTGCATCTTTCAAAGCTATTTCACATGGCTTAATCGTTTTGGATACTAAATCTTCTACCAAGGATTCTAATTTAGCTCTGGTAAGTTTCATATTAAGGTGTTTAGGTCCTGACGAATCTGCTGTTACATAAGGAAGATTTATATCAGTTTGTGAGCTGGAAGATAACTCAATTTTTGCTTTTTCAGCAGCCTCTTTTAATCTTTGTATTGCCATTGGATCCTTTCTTAGATCTACTGCCTGTTCTTTTTTAAATTCATCAGCAAGGTAGTCAATTAGCCTCAGGTCAAAATCTTCGCCACCAAGGAAGGTGTCACCATTTGTTGCTAACACTTCAAATTGTTGCTCTCCATCAATCTTGGATATTTCTATAATAGATACATCAAATGTCCCGCCACCGAGGTCATAAACCACTACTTTTTGTTCAGCTTGATTTTTGTCTAAGCCATATGCCAATGCGGCAGCAGTTGGCTCATTGATAATTCTTTTAACATCTAAACCTGCAATTCTGCCTGCATCTTTTGTTGCTTGTCTTTGTTGATCATTAAAATATGCTGGAACAGTAATAACAGCTTCCTTAACTTCATTTCCCAGGTAATCTTCTGCTGTTTGTTTCATTTTCATTAATATTTTTGCTGATACTTCCGGCGGAGCCATTTTTTTTCCATTAGCCTCGACCCATGCATCGCCGTTATCACCTTTGATTATTGAATATGGCACTGATTTTATGTCTTTTTGAACTGCGTCTTCTTGAAACGTTCGCCCAATCAACCTTTTAACCCCATACAAGGTGTTAACAGGGTTGGTTACTGCTTGACGTTTTGCAGATTGCCCGACCAGAGTATTGTCGTCTGTATAAGCTACGTATGATGGCGTAGTTCTATCGCCCTCGCTATTTTCAATCACTTTTGGGCTATCTCCATCCATCACAGATACACATGAATTTGTTGTACCTAAATCTATTCCAATTATTTTTGACATCATATACTCCTAATAAATACCTATAACTCTAATGTGTGTACTAATTACAATTTTTCAAGTTATTTGGTGTTTTTTATTACAACTACCAAAGCTGGCTTAATAATGCGATCATTTAGCATGTATCCTTTTTGGATGACCTCATGTATAACATCATTTTTCTTAGATTTATCTTCGTGTGTACTTATTGCTTGATGCAAATCAGGATTAAATGCTTCGTTTACAGGATTGATTTCTAGAATATTGTTCTTTTCAAAAAGCTGCTGGAACATAGATAGAAGGATTTTATTGCCTTCTAGCACTTGATCTTTATTAATGTCTTTTTCTTTATGTGAGCAACTTAGACTAAGGCTATCATAAATAGGAATAATTTGTTCCAAGATAGACTCAATTGAGTATTTATATGCGTTTTCAACTTCTTTGGACGTTCTTTTCTTTATATTTTCTACTTCTGCAGTAGCACGTAACATGGAATCGTAGTAATTATCTCTATCTTTTAAGGCCTTATCTAGTTCGCTGAGCTCGCTTACTGTTTCGGATTTTGAGTCACTCTCTAGAGGGACTTCATTGCTGGATTGTTTCTTCGTTGTTTGGCTTAAAACTTTCTCTTTCTTGCTCTCTCTATCTTCTTTGTCTGTCATATTTTAACCTTAAATCAATTTCTCAACATTATTTTATATATAAAGAGTCATTATGCAATATAATAAATTCATGAATAATAGAAGGGAAACGCTATCAGTCAAGGTTGGAAACTTATCAATTGGATCAAAATATCCAGTAAGGGTGCAATCGATGACAAATACAGATACAAGTGATATTACAGAAACTGTTAATCAGGTAAAGCAACTCGCAGATGCGGGGTCGGAAATTGTTCGTATCACTGTTAATGACGAGGATTCTGCAAAAGCTGTGGCAGAAATTAAATCTTTGCTCTTACAAAATGGCTATTCTTTACCTATTGTAGGAGACTTTCATTACAATGCGCATGTATTATTATCCAAATACAGTGATATGGCTGATGCCCTAGACAAATACCGTATTAATCCAGGGAATGTTGGAGGAAAGGATAAATTTGATAAAAATTTTGAAAATATCATCGGGATTGCGATTAAACACTCTAAACCTATACGTATAGGTGGTAACTGGGGAAGTTTAAATAAACAAGTTTTAGATAGACTTGTAAATGAGAAAATAAGTGAGAATAGTGAGTTAAGTTATTCTGATATAACAAAAAAAGCTCTGATACAATCTGTCTTAGATTCTGCAGATAAAGCAGTCTCTATAGGCTTGCCCAGAGATCAGATTATTATTTCTTGCAAAACAAGTAATGTTACAGACCTGCATGAAATTTACCGTGAGTTATCTAAAAAATGCCCTTACCCTCTCCATCTAGGTCTTACAGAAGCAGGTCTTGGAAGAGATGCCATAATATCATCTGTCGCAGCACTATCAACACTAATTAGCGAGGGTATTGGGGACACGATTAGAGTCTCTCTCACGCCTGATAGTATGGAATCACGTACTGAAGAGGTTGAAGTCTGTCAACAGGTGCTATCGGCTATGGGCATAAGAAACTATAAACCAAGGGTTATATCATGCCCAGGGTGTGGAAGAACAAGTAATAGTTATTTTGTAGAACTATCGAAATCTATTAAGTCTTATATTTCAAGCCAAATGCCAGATTGGAAAAGACAATATCCCGGTATAGAAGACATGAATATAGCTGTGATGGGATGTATAGTTAATGGTCCGGGAGAATCAAAACATGCAAATATTGGCATTAGTTTGCCAGGTAATAACGAAGACCCTTCTGCTCCTGTGTATATAGATGGTAAAAAATTTACGACGCTACAAGGTGATAACATTGATAATCAATTTATTGATATTTTACAGTCCTATATAGAAGAAAAGTATAGTTAATTATCAATATTTGCTATAGGCCTAGATTTATCTGTAATCCACTCACTCCAAGACCCGACATACAACTTTATACCTTTTATTCCAGCAATTTCCATCGCTAATATATTATGACATGCAGTTATTCCTGATCCGCACATTGAGATTACATTTTCAGAGGTTGTGTCAGCAATAATTTTATCAAAAGCAAGTTTTAAGTCCTCAGGTGATCGAAATTTACCGTCTTTATTGAGATTAAGGCTTAAAGGATGGGAAATAGCTCCAGGAACATGCCCTGCAATTGGGTCAACTAAATCCTTTATACCTAGATATCTCTCTTTTGACCTGGCATCTATTATTAATTTATTCATTTTATACTGCGCTTCTTCAACATCTGTAATCTCTACAACCATTTCTGATTGGATATTAGGGTTAAATATATTTTTTTCAAAAATTGTTTCATCGGTTGTAAGCTTACCCCCTATTGACATGTATGAACCTAATCCTCCATCTAAAACAGCTACTTTTTTGTGCCCGAGCCATTTAAGAATCCACCACATTCTCCCAGCAAATGCTCCAGACGCATCATCATAGATGACAGCCTGTTTTTCCGAGCTAAGGCCCCATTGGGATAATTTTTCAGACAATGCATCAGCATCTGGCAAGGGATGTCTCCCGCTAGACGGGGTTTTTTCACTGGCCAAATCTGTGTCTACATTAACATATATGGATCCGGGTATATGTCCTTCTGTATATGCCTGGATACCATAAGTGGTATCCTTTATATCACACCTACAATCAAACACTAATGTGTTTTCATCTTGTAGTGAATTTATTAGATTTTCAGCTGAAATAATTGTTTTATATGACATTTTTAAATTGAATTATAAATATACACTAATCCTATTAATAACGTAACTACGTTTAATACTACACTAAAAGTATGTAATTTTTTAAACTTATCTTTACCCGTATCACCCATATCACGAGCATTATTTATCATAGGTATTAAACCTCTGCTAATAAAACTCAGCACTATCATCGATCCAATCAATAAAAAAGCTAGGTTATCGTGGCTTTTTATATCTATCACTATAGCTAGGACACCAATGATTATCCCAAAAACATAATACTTTGGGAAAAATGCTCGCAAAAATAGACCGGCACTTTTTTCATCTAATGATTTGAACACCGTTGGCGCAATGATAGATGAAAAAAAAATTATTGAGCCTATCCATACACTTACTAAAACTATTGACATAATTGCTTTGACCTCCGTTGTCTTGATCTTGTATTATACATCATGGTTAAATAACCTTAACTAGTTATATGACTAAAACTGTTTTTAAAACAACATCGCCACAAGATGCTATAAAATTAATGGAAAACTTCATTAATAATCACCTACATAATTATAGCGCTAAAAGAAATTATGACTATGGACCTGATAATCGAACAAATATTAGTATGCTATCTCCATATATAAGACATAGAATCATCACTGAACAAGCAGTCATTGATAAAGCCATAAATAAGTTCCCTCTACCAAAAATAGAGAAATTTATACAAGAAATTCTGTGGAGAACATACTGGAAAGGATGGTTAGAGCTTAGGCCAAAATTATGGGAGGATTATAAAAACTTGGTAGAAGATAATCATAAAAAACATGAACTTACAGATGTATTATCATGTAACACTAATATAGACTGTTTTGATTCTTGGACTAAGGAATTAGTTGAGAACAATTATCTGCATAATCACGCTCGAATGTGGTATGCGAGTATTTGGATTCATACGCTTAAACTTCCCTGGTACCTTGGTGCAGATTTTTTCTTAAATAATCTTTTAGACGGTGATCCTGCCTCTAATACTCTAAGCTGGCGCTGGGTTGCAGGACTACAAACTAAAGGCAAAACTTATCTTGCTAAAGCATGGAATATTCAAAAATACACAAATAATCGGTTTACACCCATAGACAAGACACTCTCATCCCAGCCTGTTATGGAACCTTTTGTCGACTATAAAACGAACTCAATAAAGTTCCATGCTAGTGAAGAGTTTGACTGGACAAATTCCGGGCTTTTAATCACAACAGAAGACATGGATGTATTAAGCTGTGATAAAATTGAAGTTCCAATAAAAGATGCATACATATTGGCTCTCACAGACATTGAAGAGAAAAAATATTCTAAAAGTGTCTCTATGTTCAAATACGCGCTAGCCGAATCAACTCAAAATGCATTATCTGAAGATATTAAGGATATTCAAATTCAGTCAGCAGGCACAAATCAGATTAGGCAAATTATTGATTGGGCTAAACAAAATGAGATGAAAAACATCGTGACTCTGGCTTGTCCATGTGGCTATGTGAGAGATTTTATTAATATACTAAAAAAAGAGTTGAATAAAGAATCTATAAATATCATAAAGTTATATAGAGATTATGATATGAAATATTGGAATTTAGCAAGCGGAAGTTTCTTTAATTTCTTTAAAAAAGCTATTAGAAAGATATAACTTTTCTAAATAGGAATAAAGGGTAATCTTTTATAATCTTTTGAAATTTAGATAATAATAGATAAATTTAGATAATAACTAAGTATAAGCGCGCCCGGAGAGATTCGAACTCCCGACCCCAAG
>MDSV01215773.1_pt1 | contig 15173 bp, 16 predicted proteins | sample 810851 | NCBI WGS metagenome assembly MDSV01 (sample SAMN05326640, study PRJNA326480) | marine metagenome | isolation source: seawater | place: Atlantic Ocean: North East | collected 2012
AAACGAAGACAGAAGTTTCGTCCCTTTGCACCATCGGTGTTGGAAGAGCACGCACACGAAATATTCGATATGCCAGTCAGAAAATCTCAGTTTATGCAGTTTACGGCACCTTGTAAGTTTCCTAAGAAGTACCCTGCCATATGTCATGTGGATAATACCTCAAGGGTACAAACCGTAAGTAAGGAAGATAATCCTGGCTACTACAGATTAATAAAAAGATTCTATGAAAAAACTGGCTGTCCTATGGTATTGAATACTTCCTTGAATATCAAGGGTAAACCAATCGTTAATTCTTACCATGATGGTATTGAATTTGAAAAGAAGTATGGTGTAAAGGTATTTTAATGAAGTTACATTTAGGATGTGGTGATGTTAAGATTGGTGGATATGTAAATGTTGATGTAAGGAAATATCCAATATATCGTAATGATTATAGGGTTGTACCCGATGTTATTGATGACATGACCGAACTCAGACAATTTACAGAAGAATCAGTATCGGTTATTTATGTGTGTCATGCCCTTGAGCATTTGACAAGATTTCAATACAAAAATGCAATGAAGAGGTGGTATAGATTATTAAAAAAAGATGGAATTCTAAGAATTTCTGTTCCTGATATGCAAAGTCTATGTGAGTATTATGTTGAGACTGGCGACTTAAATTCTATTAGGGGGACAATCTATGGTGGACAAACTTACAAAGAAAATTTTCATTTTTGGGGTTGGGATTTTAAAGAATTGAAGAATGATTTGGAACAGTTAGGATTTCACGATGTAAACAAATATGATTGGAGTAAGACTGAACACTCTCATGTAAAAGATTGGAGTCGTGATTATCTACCACGGCACGATAAAAATGGTAAAGAATTATCGGATGAAAAATGGTACGAGGGTAAACTTGTTTCTCTTAATGTTGAGGCAAGAAAGTGAATCAGAAAGTAAAGAAAAGAGCCACAAAACTACTAAGAACATTACTATCAGTTTTTAACGAGGGAGAACACAATTTTTGGATTCTTGTACAGGCCTTTTACAATACATTTCAATATTATATTGATGAGGATTTATTGGCGATTGATATATCTAGCGAACCACAAAAGGGTAAATTATATAAAATATTAGACAATCATATTAAAAAACATAAACTTCAAGATAATTTTAGATTAGTAACTCAGCACACAAATGATGACAAATATAGTTGGCATCAGAGTTGGAATCCATATATACATTCTCTTGGTAAGTATTACAATACTGATAAATCACACATTCCTTATAGTGAAGAATATCAAAACAAACTACTCAACAATATCAAATCAAATTATTTCGTTTGCTATAATGGTGTAGTAAAATATGCAAGAATGATATTATTGAATGAAATTAAAAGGTATGGTTTAGAAAACAAGGGTGTTATTTCAATGTTGGGAATAAAGGAAACAGAACAATACCTTGAAGATTACTTGACCGAAAATGATAATTATCCTTATGATTATGAAAGAGAGTTTTTTCATAACTTCAATTTTATTTCAGATAGAGATGTTTTGAAAATACCTAACTCATACCCATTTGGGAGCGGTGGTGATGCCACATTTTACTTTAATAAAAGTCATTTTGAAGATAATTATTTTTGTATAGTAACTGAAACACAACCAGCTATAGGTTATCATGATTGGTCGACATTACGCGATTTAAATACTTCAAGTATCACAGAGAAAACTATCAAGGCAGTATCTGTTGCTCCCTTCATAATTAATGCTGAAAGGGGAGTGTTGAAACAATTAAAAGGATTAGGATTCGAAACATTTCCTGAATGGTTTGATGAAAGTTATGATGAAATGGAAATGAGTGAAGATAAGGTCATGACCATAGGGAAAAATATAAACAAAATTTGTTCGTTGTCAATTGAAGATGTACATAAATTATATGTGAAAACATTTCCAAAAATACTACACAATCAAAATTTAATTTTGAAGTATTATAATGATAATAAAACCAAACAAGTAGAAACAAATGACTATTATAGATTTGGTAAAAATTATGTGGAAATCCATTCGAAAGAAAGTGAAGATGATGATAAGACAGGTCTTTTTTACTTAGATGGTGAACTAATTGCAAAAATATCAGAGGGTAGATTAGTATGAATATACTTTTTTTAAGCGATACGCTTAGTAATAATGATTTGACTAAGAGAGTTTTTTTAGAATATCTTAAAATAACACCACGATTAGATTCTAATGAGTTTTTTGAAAATATTGAAATAAATTATAATGACATTCCCCAAGATAAATACTTGGTTTTTTATGATACATTTCATGGTATTCAGACCTTTGAAAATAAATTCAACGATGAGAATTTGTTCGATAGAATAGTAAATGATTGTAGACAAGGTAGATGTCGTATAGTATTCTTTCAGACGGATTGTTGCGGCTACGGTTATGGTGAAGATGATACTTGGAAGAATTTTCGAAAATTAATTGAAAAACATAATTTGAATATGGAAAGCTTTGGATTTGTTTTGTATGAATCTTTATTGAAGAATGATAGACAGTATGTAATCGATGATTTAGATTATACCTTTTTTAATAGAAATGCAGTATTTACTTATTATCCTGATTCTTGGATTCTTAGTAAATCTATGAATACAGATGCACTCAAAAGTATATTTAATAACTCAGGTGGATATTACAGGCAGTTTAAATATGCCTCTCACAATAATAACATCAAAGACCATAGAGTTGAATTGATGCTAACCTTGATAAAAAATAACCTTTTAGAAGATGGTATTACTACTTGGTTCGGTGGTAGAGAACCAGATGAGCAAGGTGTAAATAATTTGAATTTTAATCAATACAAGACCATCGATAGGGGAATGATAGATTATAGTGTGGATTATGGTCAAGGGACAGTCGATATAGCAAATAAATTAGTTCCTAATAGTTATGATTATAAAATAGATGGACTACAAGATTATTTAAATGTAATACCTTATTTCAATTGTTATTTCAATATAGTGACGGAAAGTGTATGGGGACCTGGTTATGATAATACACAACCTCAAAAAATTCACCTTACTGAAAAAGTTTGGAAATGTATGATTACCTATCAGCCTTTTATTTTAATATCAAACAAGAATAATTTGAAAAAATTAAAGGAGTGGGGGTTTAAAACTTTTCATCCGTTCATAGATGAATCATACGATGATTTAGAAACTTATGAAGAAAGAAAAAAATTAATAGAAAAAGAAATCGTAAGATTATGTGCGATGAGTCGAGAAGATTTAGACAAATGGTATTGGAATATGAGAGAAATACTGATTCATAATGCTGAACATTTCAATAAATTTATCAATAACGAATATAATAAATTACAAAGATTCTTGAAAAAGAGTTTTGATAAGATTGATGGTTGATATTTTATTTGTAAATACTAATTCGAGAAAGAAAATCTTCGGAAATCTAATAGAATATGCTGCGATTGAACCACCGATTTGGTCTGCTTTATTGGCTAAAAGTCTAAGAACATTTGGTGTAAGTGTTGATATTTTGGACTGTGAAGCAGAAGATTACGATACTAAACAAAGTTACGATGCCATCAAATCTATAAATCCAAAATTGATTTGTTTTGTACAATTTGGACAACATCCTTCAGCGTCGGCACAGAGTATGCAGGGAACTCATGAATTATTAGAAATGATGGATTTTGAATTCAAAACAATATTAGTAGGATTGTATCCATCTGCATTACCAAAGAAAACACTTGAAGATGAAAAATGTGATTTCGTATGTGAGGGTGAAGGAGTTGATACTTTACTTGGCCTTATTGAAAGTGATTTACAAAATGTGACCAAAGTACCAAGATTGTGGTATCGGGATAATGATGAAATCAAGTTTACATTTATGACTCCAATAATAGAAAATCTTGAAACTGTATTACCAGGTATGGATTGGGATTTGTTACCGATTGATAAATATCGAAATACAATACACTTTTCCTTGAGCAATAATAATGAAAGGTCACCATTTACTTCGATTTATACATCACTTGGTTGTCCATATAAATGTGATTTTTGTTGTATTAATGCACCATTTGGAAAATCTACTTTTAGATATTGGAGGCCTGAATTTATCATCAAGGAGTTTGACAAAATTGCCAAATTAGGTATAAAAAATATAAAAATAGCAGATGAAATGTTTGTATTGAATAAAAATCATTTTTTAAAAATATGTGATTTATTAATTGAAAGACAATACGATTTCAATATAGCCGCATATGCAAGGGTCGATACGGTAAGAGAAGAATATTTAGAAAAATTAAAGAAGGCTGGATTTAATTGGTTATCATTAGGTATTGAAAGTGGCAATAGAAAAGTTCGTATAGATTCGACAAAAGGTAGATTTGAGGAAGTGGATGTCAAGGATATAGTAAATAAAATACAATCTTATGATATCGATGTCATGAATAACTTTATGTTTGGTATGAGTGGTGATACTCATGAAACTATGCAGGAGACACTTGATTTAGCAATCGAACTCAATTCAAGTGGAGCAAATTTTAATCCAACTATGATTTTTCCTGGCTCTCCTTTATTTACAGAATTGTATAATAAGGGACATGAATTACCTAAGACTTATTCTGCATATTCCTATTATTCGAAAGACTCCTTCCCAAACCCTACTGAAGATTTAAGTAGAAAAGATATACTTGAATTTAGAGATGAGGCCTTTAACAAATACTTTAATAGAAAAGAGTGGTTCGATAAAATCCATAAAAAATTTGGAAATGAAAGTGTAGATATTTATAAAAAAATACTTAAATCAAAAATAGAGAGAAAATAATTATGAAAGTTTTAATTACAGGTGGTGCGGGATATTTGGGTTCTATGTTGGCATCACATTTAGTCAATAAGAATTATAATGTGGTTGTTTATGATAATTTAATTTTCAATCAAACTTCGTTATTAAATTTATTTAGTAAAGATAATTTCGAGTTCGTATTTGGTGATGTTAGGGAAGAAGAAAAGTTAAACAAGTATGTCAAAGATTCTGATGTAATTATACCATTGGCAGCACTTGTGGGTTTTCCTGCATGTGATAGGGATAAAAAATTAGCAACTGAAATCAACTATGAACAAATTGAGAAAATTTTAGATAACACATCCTCTGAGCAAAAAATACTTTATCCAAATACAAATAGTGGATATGGGCAGAAGACTGATGGTGTATGTACCGAAGAGCAAAAATTGAATCCAATCAGTCATTATGGTATTACTAAATGTAACGCAGAAAATTTACTTTTAGAAAGTGGTAGAGCAATAACTTTGAGATTAGCAACAGTTTTTGGAATTTCTGAACGAATGAGATTAGACTTACTTGTAAATGAATTTGTTTACAAGGCATTAACAGATAGGTATATAACTCTATTTCAAGCCCATACAATCAGAAATTATATTCACATCAAGGATGTCTGTCGGGCCTTTGAATTCATGATAAGTAATTACACAAATAACATCGGTCAAGCTTTTAATGTTGGTTTGAGTGACACCAATATAAGTAAATTAGACTTGACGGAGAGAATAAAGAAATATATACCTGATTTTGTTGTGACTCTGTCTGAATATTATGAAGATCCTGACAAAAGAGACTATATTGTATCAAACGATAAAATAGAATCAAAAGGTTGGTCTCCTAAGTATTCCTTGAATGATGGCATACGAGAACTAATAAATGGTTATCAAATCATAATCAATAAAGATAGTAGTAATTTTAGAAATGCCTTTCCTATAAAATATGGACAAGGATTGTAATGATACATCTATTGGAAAATGCCTTCGACAAACAAGGACAAGGTTATGGTAATAACTTCAACTACCTACCATCTAACTCTACCAAGATAAGAAAGATAAAACCAAGTGAAATTGATGATAAAGTACCATTCATACTTCCTATAAGTTGTGGGGGACTACATCTGTATCTTGATGTTCAGGATGGTGGTTTAGTCGGTAAAAAAACATTTCTATATTATTTAGATGAAAAAATTATAAATCTAATCCGACATCATAATGGTTATATTTTAATAAACTATATACATGAAGGTCATGTACAGCATCATAATTATAAAGAATTACATAATGAATTGAGAAAATACCAAATTCCAGCCAATAAAGTTTTTTTTATTTCAAGTAATCTTAACGGTAAAAAACAATACAATAATTTTTGTAATAAAATGTCATCACTAACAAAACAAAAATTGAATATTATTGAAGTAAATCATATGTTAGAGTCAAGTGTGGATATCTACAAACAAGTCATCAATAAAAGTTACAATAGACAAATAGACAAATTATTACCATATAAACAATCCTTTGTCACTCAAGATGATTTAGAATTTATGAAAGATACTTTGAGAGAAAAATATTTCCTTTCATACAACCGAGTTATAAGAGAATACAGGCTGGCTTTAATATCCATGATTTACGATATGAATTTAAATAAAAAGGGTATTATCAGTCTTGGTGCAGAAAAAGTTGATAAAGAATTTGGTGGGGTATGGCCTCATAAAATAAGTGAATTTATTCGTAATCCAAAGCAAAATAAAATTGTTAGTGATGCTTTAATGAAAATTAAACCTTTATACCCGATTGATGCAGATGGTGATGTTGATGCTAATTGGATATACAAAGATGGAGAGAAGATGAGTGGTGTTGTTGGACAATGGACAAACTTTTCAAAACAATACAAGAGAGTATATTTTAATATCGTTACGGAGAGCTCATATTATGAAGATTGTATTTATATGAGTGAGAAAACATTTAAACCTATCAGTAATTTAGTTCCATTTATAATTGTATCAAATCCATTTTTTTTGAAAAAGCTAAGACAATTAGGATATAAAACTTTTCATCCTTGGATAGATGAGTCCTATGATGAAGAGACCGACAATGATAAAAGGTTTTTTATGATTTTGGATGAAATAAAAAAACTCTGTGAAATGACTAAAAAAGAAATCCATGATTGGTATTATGATATGAAACATATACTTTTACATAATCAAAACCATTTTTCAAGTTACCAAAAACAAGATACAAATAATATTTGGAATGAAATAAAAAAAGTTATTGATGGTTAGAAAAGAAGAACTTGATTATATCAAGAAAATGTATGAACAACCTGATGAATATTTAGATTATAAAATGTTCTCAGAATTCGTTGACACGAATAATTTAGGTTTCATACCCGATGAAAGTTATTGGGATGAGATTGCATATTTGTCAAGACCAACCAAAGAAAAATCACAATTCGATGGTCGTGTTGAAGGTGTCACAGTCTGTCAGTGCGTTTGGGAGATGACTGGTAAAAATACTCATGGGGCATTGGTTTATTACCTCAGAGAAGTCATAAAGGCTGGTGGTATTATGCCAGTAAATGTAAATATTAAAGATGGAAAAGTTATATATTTAGATGGTTCCCACAGAGTTTTAGCTCACATACAACTTGGAATTCAATCAATACCAGTATATTTGAACAGAGAAAAACACCATTGGACAACTTGTTGGAGGCCAGGTATGATAATGGAAGATGGGACTCTGAATATGAAATATGATTTTAGTAAAGAAGGTATAATTAAATGAGACCAACATTTTATTGGAATAATAAAGTTGTAACTGATTTTACGGAATTGTGGACTAACACAATTCTATTAGAAAAAATTAAACATTTAGATTTATCATATCCATGTCACATATTTGTAATCAGACCAGAATACGAGGGTGATGACCCATTTGAAGTCATAGAATTTTTAGATAAGAAAATAAAAATTTTACTATGGTATGTAGATATTGCTGAAAAAATAATATTAGAAAATCATCGAGATAAAATTTTTTACTACAAAAAATTAGGTTTTGACCTATCTGTTGTGGTGCCAGATTACAACGATTATAATTTCGATTTGGTTTGTGATGTCCTAAATAACTATTCTATGGCAGATTGTGTTTTAGAACAGCAATTAATTGAAAGAAAAAATATTGGAGAGTTTTTGGTACAAAGTAATTATATTTACAGAGAAAAACATTTTCTTTCCTACAACGGAACACCAAAAGAACATAGATTAGACTTGATTCAACATATACTCAAAAGTAATATTATAGATAAATTTGATATTTCTTTCAATTCTTTTTACTGGGAATCAGATGAAAAAAGTAGACACCTTGATTTGAAAAAATCATCAGGTTATACATCGACTATTTTGAACTTACCGATTTATTTCAATTCTTATATAGATTTAATAACAACTTCAAAATTTGAAGGCGATTCTGTATATATAGATGAAAAGATATACAAATCATTTGCATGTCATAAGCCATTTATATTAGTGGGACAGGCTAACACATTGAAATTACTTCGTAAATATGGTTTTAAAACATTCGATACAATCATAGATGAAACCTATGATGAAATTGTAAACGATAAGTTAAGATTTGAAATGATTTTAGATGAAGTAGATAGACTAATCACTCTTGATATTAAAGAAGTCGATGAATTGTACAGAAAATTAGAACCTATATTGACACACAATTCCTATTGGTTACGAAAATTTATCAATAATACCGATAATAAAATAATAAAGTTTTTACGATGAATATTTTATATTATACACAAATAGAAGATAGATTTGAAATCTTAAATGATTTAGAAGAGATTTATTCGAGGCCTGGTCATATTTTTAAAGATAAATTTTGGGAAAGTGTAAATTTTTTGAAGGAACCTAAAGAACCTTATATTCTCATTATTAATCATGATACACATTGTGAAAAAATTAATAATTTTTTACATGATAATCCAAAATTGATTAATGATTTAAACGATAATAAATCATATCTAATTCTCACATCCCATGAAGGTGCAGTGAATGACCAAGGCATTAGTAAATTCAATAATCTATCAGATGATGTAGTATCTAATATACAAAATGAAAACATTTGTAATGTAAGTACGACAAAACCACTTTTTGAAGTTTCTAATTATATGTTTTTTAATCGTTGGATGATAAATATGAGCAGGTTAACCAATAAGAAAATCTACAAAAATTTATTTTTAAAATCACAAAGGTACAGTAGACAATACCATTTTTATACTATCAATAGTTTACCAAGATACCATAGAGTAGAATTGTATTTATTCTTGAAAGAAAATAAATTATTATCAAAAACCAATGGTACTTTCTTCACCTCTGTACATGGTGGAAAATATCCCTTTGATGATATTGGTAAGAATTCATATTCCTTACCTCATGATGAAATTTCCATAACTAAAAATTTCGATAAATTGTTAGATGATATAAAAAATGAAATTCCAAAGGGTGGACTTGGAATGGATATTAGGAAACAAGATATTGTTGCACCTTCGACATTTTTAAATTTATCTCGTAATTTCAATTCATATTTTAACATTGTCACGCCATCAATATTTTTTAATGATGTTAATGATGAAAAAAATCATATTTACTTTGATGAAAAATATTGGAAACCATTTATTACATTCCATCCATTCCTTATTATAGGTAAACCTTATATTCTAAAAACATTAAGAGAGTTTGGATTTAAAACCTTTAGTCCATTTATAGATGAATCGTATGATACCGAGTTAGATTATTTCAAAAGACGAGATAAAATTCAAAAAGAGATATTAAGATTATGTAATATGAAAATTGAAGAAATTGATAATTGGTATTGGAATATGTCAGATATTTTATTACATAATTTTAAGTGGTTGAATAAATATGCTTCACAAGAAAATGGTAGATTTTTCGGTTTGATAAAAAAGCAATTAAAAAAATTAAATACAGATACTTATTAGTAAGTCTCGTGGTAAACAGGGGGTTTAAAAACCCAAAGACCTAACCGACCACACAAAAGGGACTATAAACACGGAGGCACTTGAAATAGTGTCCTCTTTAACAGAGGATTTTTTAGTTTTATGAACATAGTTTTATCAACATTATTCTTACATAATGCTTTCTTAATACCATCTTGGGTGGAATATCACACCTCTTTGGGAGTAGATTACTTTTATCTATATTATCATGGTAAAATCAACGATGATTTAATCAGTCTAACTTCAAACTATCAAAATGTAGAACTTATAGAATGGGATGTCGGACACGATAATGCTTGGGGTTATGCCCAAGAATCTCAACTTTGGCATACTGCTGCAAAGGCAAAAAATAATTTTAATTGGGTTGGAAATTTTGATTTAGATGAATTTATCATTCTGAATGATGTTTCCAATATCAAAGATTTTCTAAGTGTGTTTGATTTACAAAAAGATTTTTATTTAAAATTTGGATGTAAATGGTCAAAATTAAAGGGTTTACCTAATAAGAAATACTTAGAAATGAAAATCAAAGACTTCATGAATTACGATACAATAATTTCACATGACTCTCATGATGGTCGTGGTATAAATGATGCAGGTTTAGGAAAATATATCTACAACATAGATTTGTTGAGGGGAAGAGCTTTGTTAGACATTCATAACATAAATTTGGGACACCCTTATTTTTCTGAACAATATCCTGAAGTAAGGTGTCACGAAGTTGCAAATCAAGCATATTATAATCATTATAAAAAAGATTATACTAATAGAAATGGTATTTGGGAATTTTATGATTGGGCATTAGACGGAATGAAATGTCAAAAAAAAGTCAATAATAGAATCAAGGAATTGATAGATGTATAAATATTTGTATACAAATGGATGCAGTTATACTGAAGGTTGTGGTTTAGATAATCAAACCGAAGAACGATATTCAAAGATATTATCAAATAGACTCGGCGTTAAGGATATTAATCAATCTGATGGTGGTGGTTCGAATCAAAGAATATTTAGAACTACATTTGATTGGATTTCACAAAATCTAAATAAATTAAAAGACACACTTTTTGTAATACAATTATCTTATCCTGTCAGAAATGAAATTTGGGTAAGTAGAACTTGGAGAGATGAATTCGGTAATGAGGGACATTGGTTTGGAGCACAATTTGGACATGATGGATATACTGCTTGGGAAGCACACGAAAGAGACACAAGTATAGATAAGGATGAGATAAATTTTAATTATGTACCTGATAACACAACTTGTTCTGATATCACTTGGAGATATGTAATTTCACTTCAATCTTTTTTCAAAAGTAATGATATTAATTATATTTTTTTCGAAGGTGATAGAAATCAAGAGGGTAAATTGATTAAAACAACCGAATTAGCAAAATTAGTTGATTTTGATTACTTTTATGAAGAACCATTCTTGACGAGTGCAGGAACAAGGGTTACAGATTGTAATCATCCAAATCACGAAGTTCAGATAGAATGGGCAGAAAAACTATATAAATTTATCGAAAAAATTTACGAAAGGTAAAATATGTTAACACTAATATCAGATGAATATAAATTACAAATATTCCTATTTGAAAAAATGGGAAGTCGTAGTATAGAAAGTGCAATATTGGGTAAGGTTGGTTTAGGCGGACCTGAAGCTCTAACGGAAATTGATAATATCGATTATGATGAAAGCATAACAATAGAAGACATCAAAGGTGGATTCAATATAACAGGTGGAATCTTTGATTACAGAAAATACGAAGACAGGTTATCAGAACAATATTATGATGATGAGTTAGATAAAGTCAAAGATGAACTCTGGCCTTTAGATTATACAAGAGTATTGGTGTATCGTGATTCATATAAAAGACTTGTAAGTGCATACTATTGGATACTTAATGTTTTTTATGATAGAAAAGAAAAATCTATACCAGCTCAATTATATAAGGATTTAATTTATCCCAAAGGAAATGATATCACCGAACATAAGAAAGCATTTCATAATTTTTGTAGGTTATACTATGTTGATAAAAAAATATCAGATGGACATTTTTCAGGCCTGTGGGAGCAAATACCAATTGATTATTTAAATAAAATAGAACATAAAATAAATCTTGAAAATTTCAACAAGGATGTTGTCGAACTATTAAAGAAATTGAATGTGGATGGACAAAAGATAGATAAACTTACAAGTTTCCTTGAGGATAATCGGTTGTATTTCAAAAATAAAAAATCGTCACAAACATCCGATGATGTTCAGAGAATTACTCACGATTATTATGAATATTATGAGGATATGGATAAAGAAATTCTCGATGGTATCAATGAATTTTATAGAACTGATTTAGAATATACAGGTATAGAAAAATTATGAAAGTTTTGATAACAACGGGTTGTAGTTTTTCTGAAGCGGAACTATGGCCATATTTTCTTGAAGAAAGAATACCAAATTTATCTTATAAAAATTATGGAAAATCAGGAATGGGAAATGAATATATTTCAAGAACGGTTTTTCATTCAGTTACAGAGTTATTAAAAAGTGGAATGGAGTCAAAAGATATACTTGTGTTGTGTTGTTGGACTGCATTAGGTAGATTACAAAATAGTTTTGGGGGAGAATCAAATGGTATTCCAATAAATATGTTTCGTAATCATGACCATTTATTCAAGAACAAAATTTTACATGATTATGATTTATTATTAAATGGATTAGAGCCAATAATCTCAACTCAAAACTTTTTAAAAGTTAATAATATAGATTTTATCTTTTTTTCAATGTTTAATTTGTTCGCTAACAACATTAATTGGCAATATGACAGAAAAAATAAATTACAAATACCACCCAATACTTGGAATTCAGAAACTATTTTTAAAAATATACCGACCCACTGGAAATCTGATTCTATAGATTATTTATCAACTTTAAATGAAAATATTGATTGGGATAAATGGTGGTTTTGTAATGAAAAGGATAAAGTAAAATTTGGTGGGATTGCAGAATGGGTATCAATAAATGATCCATTTAATGCATATACAGTAAATGATTGGAAATTAAAGGTAATACCTGGACATCCAAAACATGAAGGACATAAAACTTTCGCTAATAATGTATTATCAAAATTAGTCTTGGAGAAAATAAAATGAGAGTATTGATTACGGGTATAACTGGTTTTGTGGGTAGTCACATGGCCGATTATCTAATAAAAAATGTACCTGATGTAAAAATATTTGCTACTCGTAGATGGAGAAGTAAAGAAGAAAACATAAGTCACCTTTTTGGTGATGATAGTGTTGTTTTCGAAGAGTGTGATTTATTGGATAGAGGTAGTCTTTCAAGAATCATAGAGATTTCAAAACCTGACATCGTCTATCATTTTGCAGCACAAAGTTTTCCTGAGTCAAGTTTTCTAACTCCGTCCAGTACAATCACTACGAATGTTATAGGAACAACTAACTTATTAGAGGAGTTAAGAATATACAAACAAAGAAATTACTGTAATCCTATTATTTTGAGTGTGTCCTCATCAGAGGTATATGGAAATCCGAGTGAAGAAGAACTACCTATAACCGAGGAGAATTGTATTAGGGCAGCTAATCCATATTCCATATCAAAAGTTGGACATGATTTGATGTCTCAATATTACGCAAAAGCTTACGATATGAAAGTTATAATTACTCGTATGTTTTCACATGAGGGGGCGAGAAGAGGAAAAAGATTTGCTTTATCATGGTTTGCATATCAGATAGTAAAGTCCGAAAAAAGTGAAAACTTTCCACCAGCCAGACCAAGTTTTCCTACACATCCTGTAAAACATGGTAATTTAGATTCGATTAGAACTTATAATCATATAGATGATGCAGTTCATGCATATTGGTTGGCAATTGATAAGTGTGATTATGGAGAAGTGTATAATATAGGTGGTGATTATACTTGTAGTGTTGGAGACGCTTTGGATATGTTAATTAAAAAGTCAACCAATCCACATGCATTTATCAAAGAACTTGACCCAAATAGAGTTAGACCTACTGATATTACACTACAAGTACCAGATAGCACCAAGTTTCGAGAAAAAACAGGTTGGAAGCCAACTAAAGGATTAGAAGAAATATGTGATGATTTATTAAATCATTGGAGAGAAGTCTTATGAGTAATTTCAAAGTAAATATAAAAGAGTCTGAGGTATTCTCTGATGTTAAAATAATGACACCAGATCCTTGGTTTGACTATCGTGGAGAAATGTGGACTTTTTGGGAAAAGGAAAAGGAAGTTTTACCTAAAGGAAATGAGTGGAAAATATCAAAGTTTACAAGGTCAAGAAAAAATGTCCTTCGTGGTTTACATGGAGATGATGTTACTTGGAAGCATATTACTTGTGTGTGGGGTGAAATTTACTTAGTAGTGGTAGATAATAGAGAAGATTCTGATACCTACAGAGAGTGGGATAGTTTCATCATATCTGAAAGAAATCATACGAGTGTATTAGTACCACCAAAATTTTTGAATGGTCATTTGTGTTTAAGTGATGATTGTTTATTTCATTATACACAATCATATCCAAATGATTATGTTGATTGGATGAATCAAGATACCTTGAAGTGGAATGATGAATTGGTAAATATTGATTGGCCGATTAAGAACCCTATATTAAATTGGAGAGATAAATGATAAGAGGACAAGAAAGTATACAAAGAGCAGACGATAAGTCTTTTTTAATAGACTTCGAAACAGAAGTCAAGGAAAGATATGAGGCAGGTGAAATAAAGGCACCTGTCCATCTTGCATCAAATAATGAAAATGAACTTATAAAAATATTCGAAAATGTCAATGAAGATGATTGGGTATTTTGTAGTTGGAGAAATCATTATCATGCACTACTACACGGAATACCAAGAGAAAAACTCATGAATTTAATTATTCGTGGTAAAAGTATGAGCGTGTATAGTAAAGAACCAAAGTTTTATTCTTCATCAATAGTTGGTGGTATTATTCCAATAGCACTTGGAGTTGCAAAATCAATTAAGATGAAGGGTGAAAAAAATAAAGTTTGGTGTTTTGTTGGAGATATGACCTTTGAAAGTGGAATATTTCACGAGTCATATAAATACGCTAAGAACTTTGATTTACCATTACAATTTGTAGTTGAAGATAATAATCTTTCTACAAATACGCCAGTTGATGAGACTTGGGGTGGTAAACAAGAAGTTCCAAGTGATATAATTTATTATAAATATAAAAGTGATTATCCACATCACGGAACAGGAAATTGGGTGTTATTCTAATGAAGTATAAAGACGAATTAATAAG
>MDSV01229100.1_pt1 | contig 15172 bp, 14 predicted proteins | sample 810851 | NCBI WGS metagenome assembly MDSV01 (sample SAMN05326640, study PRJNA326480) | marine metagenome | isolation source: seawater | place: Atlantic Ocean: North East | collected 2012
TAGCGATCAAGCCGTTAAATTACAAGAATGGCGCGCAGAACTGAAGCAAGCAAAGTCAGCATACAACAAATCACTGGGCGAAGTAAACGGCCATGAAACAAAGTTGTCCGAGCTAGAAGTCCTTGCTAGCAAGCAAATAGATGCCCTAGATGGCGCCCAATCTATAGTTGCAGACCTAAATGTAAGCGTTGCAAATACTAGAGGCGAGATGGAAGCTGCTAGCCCCGAGCATTTGAAAGATAGGCTGCACGCAGCACAAATGAAAAGATTGGACTCTGAAGGCATTATGTCAAAAGCCAGTGCAGCGCTTGAAAGTGGTAATGAACATGAAACGCTTCTTAGCCAAAGAGTTAATGATTTGAGTTCAAGAATAGCGTCAATGAATGCGAGTATAATTACTAGGTCTGATATGATTGATAATCTTCAAGCGTCAATAGCAACAGATTCTATAGAGTTAAAGGATAGAGAAGAGGAAAGAACTCAACTGCTGGAAGAGAACAAAGGGTTGGAAGATGAAAGAATTGCTCTAGTTGACGAAAGAGCGAGTCTTCGGACCGAATTGACTCAAAAGTCTACTGATGCTCAATCGAGAAGACGATTAAGTGACGAACTAGGACGTTCGATCATAAACAAAGACATGGTAATCAATGAACTCTATTCTGATATGCAAGTCAATGGGGTATCTCCAGCGCCTCCAGAGGTTAGTTTGCCTTCTGTAGGCGATGCTGAGAAGCGGGTTAGATCATTAGAGCGCTCTATGGAGAAGTATGGTCCAGTAAATATGTTGGCCATAGATCAATATGCAGAATGCGAGGAGAAGCTTGAATCCATGAAGGTTGAATTCAAGCAACTTCAATCACGTAGAGCAAACTTAGTAGATATCACCGAGAAATTAGAATCTCAAAGGAAAGAGAAGCTAATTAAGGTTCTAGATAAGGTAAATGAGAACTTCCAAAAGTCATACAAGACTCTAAGCGATGGCGGTAAAGGTGAATTATACCTAGAAAATCCAGATGAGCCTTTCAAGGGAGGATTAGAATTGTGGGCTAAACCTAAGGGTAAATCATCGAAGGTCAATCGCCTTCAATTGTCTGGAGGAGAACAGTCTATGGCAGCATTAGCATTGATTTTTGCTATTCAAGATTATGACCCAAGTCCATTCTACTATTTTGACGAAGTAGATCAAAACTTAGACGCTATAAACGCAGAACGAATTGCACAAATGTGTAGAGAAAGAAGTAAAAAAGCTCAATTCTTGATGGTAACTCTAAGAAAGGTCTCACTAAGGCTTGCAGATCATCATATTGGAATAACTCACGGTGGTGACGGTTGTAGTAGGAGAATTGTTGACTTTGATAGAGAACGTGCAATCAAACTGAGCGAAATAGAATCTGCTAAAGATAATCCATTGGATGAAAGAATTAGCGCAATCGCATTAGAAAAGCAACATGATGCTCAAGCAGATATGCCTACAGTGCCAGAGCCTTTACCACCGCCAAAGAGCTTGGGAGGTCTGTTGAACTTTACCGAAGATATATGCGAAGATGAAACCACCATCCCTAGTCTCATGGAAAGGGCTAATGAAATGACTGAAGATATCCAGGAAAGAAGAGAGGTTTCCGATGCAATAGATTCTATAGAGGAAGAATTAGAGCAATTAGAGTCTTCAGAGCATATTGAAGAAGAAATTTAAGGATGATATTATGGTTAGTAAGCAATCTGTTCTAGACAAATGGTTCCTTAGGCAGGATATCATTAATCAGTTACTAGAATCAGGTGAAGAATCAGAAGAAGCTCTAAAATTCGCTGAAAGAATAATGCCTGTCGTAGAGGCTGAAGAATCCGAGTATCAATCCTTAGATGACCCATTTGACAGATCAGTTGCTTTGGTATTGTCTTTAGTAAAGGATCAAGAATTGAATCCATGGGATGTTGATTTGTCAACTTTTTTGAAGGTGTTTACCAAGCGTGTTAGACTTGAATCTGATAAGTTGAATCTTCCAGCCTGTGGTAGGCTGATTAGGATGTCATGGGAAGTATTGAACCAACAAGCAATGGTTTTGTTCGACCGCGTACAAAACATGGACCAAGAAGAAGAATGGGAAGATGAAATAGACTTCGGGTGGGAATCTGATTATGATGATCAAGATTTCTTGTTTACTACCTCTATTTTAGAAGGACAAGCTGATGAAATCTTACCTTCTTTATTCGATGAGAGGATACGTAGAGAAGAAGGACGTCCAGTTACTTTAGGGGAGTTATTGTCGGCATTCAAAGATGCAGCAGAGGATGCAGAAGAATTGAAAATTAGAGAAGAGAATCGTTTAGCGCATCAAGCTGAACTAGGAGAATATCTCAACAATGTAGGGGGGAGAATGCACAATGAGGACCTTGAGGGTGACATATTCAGATGTTGGACTGCTTTGAGGAATACCTGTAAAAAGTATAATTCTAATAAAGTCAAAGTTCTTGATGTAATGGATGAATTAGGCATAATTTTAGAAAAGGAAAATGGGCAAATCCCGGAAGGTTATAGCGAAGAAGCTAAAGTAGCATCTTTTATTGCTAGTCTGTTCCTAACTCATAGAGGATATGCCCTTATTAGCCAAGATGAAGTCCCATATGGTGATATTATGCTTGAAGATTTATGGCCTAGTATTGTTGAATTCGAGCAAGTAAATCTCAGGATTGAGGAGAAGAAGCAATTACAGGCACAGTCCAATGATGAAGAAGAAACTGGTTCAGTACAATTTGCTAAGAAGAGGGCAGAGAAATTACGCATCAAAGAAGAAAAGGAACGAGAAGCCAGAGAACGAATTGCAGCCGAGCAAAATGCAGCAGAGCTAAATGCTCTGGATAATCTGCCATCACACGAATGGCTAATCGAGTAAGGAATTGGTTACATGTCGGAATTACAACTTGATACACTATTAGAAGCCACTTTATTTGGCGCGGGCAGGTCGATGACAGTAACAGAATTGTGTAATTCTTTAGGCTATGATGAGGACGAGATGTTAGATTGTCTTTACTCACTTCGTTCAACACTGAAAAGACGTCGTGGAGGTGCTTTACAGATTGCTGAAGTCGGTGACCGTTGGGCTATAGAAGTAAAGCCGGAAATCGCCGAGCATCTGCCCAAAGAAGCCAAGACAGAATTACCAAAGAAATTACTCAAAGCAGCATCATTAATCGCTTATCATCAACCTATGTCTCAATCAAGGTTAGTGGAGTTACTAGGGCAAAAAGCCTACGATTATGTGAGGGAATTAGCCCAATATGGAATGATTGACCGAAGGAAAGATGGCAATACAAGAAGATTGACTACTACAAGAAGATTCTCCGAGGCCTTTGGATGTCCTTATACCGATCGTAAGAAGGTTAAAGCTTGGTTTAGGGAGCAGGTTCAGAAGACTGGAATTCTAGATGACCTTGAGTCAAGTGATGTGGTTAAAGATGAATCAGAACACCAGGGTACTATACAACAGACCTTGAAATTCGAAGAAGAATGATTATTGATTTCTCAATTCCTCAAGAATGTTTTTGACCGTTGTTTGGGTTTTTGGACCACTGTGTGCCTGCAGCCTTGCAGCAACTAGTTCAATTTCTTCACCAACTGCTCCAGCACTAACAGCCATGTTTCTTGAGTGCAATTTCATGTGGCCTGCTTGTATCCCACTAGTTGCTAATGCCCTTAATGCACCAAGATTTTGTGCTAGACCAGCGGCACAAATAATGCCTGCCAACTCATTGGCAGATTCGACTCCAAGAATAGCAAGATTAGCCTTTGCAGTTGGATGGACTTTAGATGCGCCTCCAACGATTCCAACAGCCATTGGGGTCTCAATACTACCTACTAGGTTGCCCTCGGAGTTCACACTCCAATTGGTCATTGAACTGTAGTGTTCATTAGATTGAGCCGACCAGGCATGACATCCAGCTTCAATCGCTCGCCAATCCTGTCCACAAGCAACAGCAACACTGCTGATAGCATTCATCACTCCTTTGTTATGCGTGGTGGCCCTAAATGGGTCTGCAACAGCAAAGTGGTGTGCTTCGATAATACCTGTAATTACTTCTTGCCCATTTTCAATAGTTCCATCATTAGAGAGTTCTTCAGGTGTAAATGTTGCCTCCACTCGTGCTAGTCTGTGTGCGGCTAAATTTGACAAAATCTTGAGATGTACTCTGCCTCCAGTAAGCCTCTCCACTTCTGGGGCAATTAACTCGGCCATCGTGTTGACTGCATTTGCTCCCATGGCATCTCTGCAATCAACTATAATGTGAAGGATTAGCATTGGTCCTGAAAGGGTTTCAATGACTCTAGTTTCTATTCTTTTGCAACCACCACCCAATTTTATCATCGTTGATGGTAAACTATTACATAGGGATATAATTTCATCTTTGTTTTGATTAATATTTTTCATCGCCTGTTCTAGGTTTGGTGTATCAAGGATTTGAATTTGGCCAATCATCATTGGAGCATCATTTTGGGTTTGAAAACCACCATTTTTCAAGCACCTTTTCGCCATATTCGAGGCAGCAGCAACTACACTGGACTCCTCTAAGCAAAATGGGATGAGGTAATGCTTGCCATCAATTACAAAGTTAGTTGCAATGCCAACAGGAAGTGACATTGTGCCAATAACATTCTCAATCATTCGATCGGCTGCTTCATCTGACAGTTCTCCGTTGTTTGCTAATGCCTCGATATGTTCGTCAGATATACCAGATAACTTTTGAACCAACTTTCTTCTTTCATCAACTGACAATTTGAAGAATCCACTTAATCTACTGTTCTCGACTGGCATAGGCTCACTAATCACATCCATGGGTTGTTGGCAAATAAGTAATGGGTTCGATACTTCAGGAATTAACGCAATTAACGCTTAGATTAACGCGTTAATAATGCGTTAATGATGCGTTAAAACCAAGAAAAAATATGTTTGAAGATTACGATTAACAGCAAATAACGCATTATTCTAATTGAAATCTTAGTGAAACATCAAATACCTCATTGTTCGATGTGCTAATAATGCGTGTAGACGGTCTTGGTTTTGATATTCCTAACTTGAGTTCCAATCCATTTTCTGCAATGCCTCTTGAAGGTAGCAAATCTGACCTCTATGTTGGCAGACTAGATATTAGGAGAAGATTAGCCCAGCACATAAAGTTTAGATCTACAAGAAGGATACTGATGGTTGGAGATTTAGGCAGTGGTAGAACCTCGCTGTTACGCTGTTCTGCACTTGAGGCACCAGTTTCAGTTCATATAGATCATATATCTGCATCTAATCCACATGACAGCCTACTACAAAGGATGTATTCCGAACTTGTAGGTTATGATTTTCCAACCAATACAGTTCAATTGGTGAACAAAATGGTTGATTTTTCCCAAACTTTCACTGAGAGTCTTCCACTAATTGTAATTGATACACCAAATGTAGATGATAGCGTATTATTTGTCGCCCTAAGGGATGTTCTACCAGCCCTTGAAAGGCTTCAGGCAGTAATTGTTGTAGTCGTCGGCTCAAAGCAGAGAATGAATATCCAAGATAGTGTTCTACACAGTTTCGACAATGTTGAAACGTTGTCACAATTATCCATAGATGAAGTTCAGGCACTTATTGAGAAACGCATATCGTCTGTTAGCAATGAGGATTTTAAACTTGATTTTAATCATGCTAAATCAATTCATGACAAGACTGGAGGTCTACCATTAGAAGTTGTGAAATTTATGAGAGATGCCATAGATAACTATCGCCTAACTGATTCAGGAGTTATACAACAAATTACACCACCTTCTCAACAAAGCCAATCTGAAGAAATCCAAGTAAATCTTTACCCTGAACAACATTTAGAAGATGTTATAGAAAATGATGAATCTAAAATCATTGATGCATCTATACCATGGGACAAGAGAGATGTCGAAGAAAAACCAGAGGATTTGGTAACAAATCACAGCCCATTTGGTTTTGAATTGGACCTAGACGGTTTATCAGAATCTCAGGAATTGGATAAACCAGTAGAAGATTTAGCTTATTCTGCCAATCCAGACACTGAAGAGATTATTGTTGCAGATTCTAAGTACAAGCCTATGGTTAATGCTGGAGCATTTGGTGGTCTTTTAGGCAGAACCCGGGATTTTGATGAAATGGATAAATTGGAACCTGAAGAGATGGTAAATCAACACAAACAACATGGTAGTGAATTATGGGTTTCCAAGGAAATGATTGAAGTCGAAGAGAAGGTAGAATTTGAAGAACATAATTCTGCAGAACTAATCTATGATGAAATCGGTATTGATGTGGATTATGATTTAGAGATTTTAGATGATGAAGATAGTACTGAATCAATAGATTATCAAGAATCAAATAACGATAATCAAACCATGCAGAAATTGATTAACATATTATCGAGTTTAGTTTATCGGTCTAATTCGAATCTGGAGTTAGATAATGACGATTTCCTTGAAAAAATGATGAATTTATCATCGAATAATTTCGGACAAAAAGTTGACTATCCATTGAATCCAACAGTATTATCTTCACTCAACTCAACAGAATCATATGTTATTTCTGTTGCCCGAGTAAGAGATTACTCACCTAGCGATAAGGAAATTTTGCAGCATCTATCAATAAAGCGACCAAGATTGTCTCAAATTAGTAATAAGTTACTAAAATCTGGTATTTTAGATGCACGAATGAAAGGACGTAGTAGATATTACAAGCTTACACAATCTGCAAAAGCCCAACTAATCGCTTGGGGTATCATCGGAGGTGATGAGTGATGTCTTGGAGTATATCTTGGTCTTGGCAAGCCACAGAAAGAATATCTGCGATTGCTACTGTTGAAGGAGGCATTGTAGTTAGTCATGGTCTAGAAATGGTCCTAATCGAATCTGATGGAACAATTAGATGGAAGACAAAGACACCGTTCAAGGTCCATTCAATGAATTACCACAATGGAATATTAGCAGCACTTGCGGCTCATGGATTCTATGTCATTTCTACTACAGACGGCCGTATGTTGCACGATGGTAGGTCTACCTTTGGTGGGTTTAACGATGTCTTGTATAGGCCAGGTGGCGGATGGATTTTGACCGGAAAAGAAGGCCAAATGCATTTGTTTTCTCATGAAGGAGTGGGAATTAAGCGATTTCAAACTGGCAAGGTTAGAAGACTTGTTGGTTGGCTAGATCGGGAACATATCTTATGGCAATCTGATGATGGAAAACTTTGGTGTGGCAGACTTGGAAATAACTATTCCAAGCGATGTTTGGAAAACAGGATTTGGAGTTGGGTCTCAAGATTAGAACAAGGCCGCTTATTATTACAGACCAGTTCAGGAGAAATTTGGGAAGGAGTTCCTCATCCATTTGGTTGGGATTATATCGAAAAATTACAATCAGACTCACTTGAACCTATGGAAGGGATTAGATGTGGAGATGGTTGGTGGGTGTTAGGAATTGAAGGTTCACTTTACTTGTTATCTGGATTAGATAACGAAGATGATTTGGTCTTGGGACAAAATATGAATCTTGGTGACTTGCTTCAGAAAGTTACCGCAGATAGCATGGTTACTGCAACAAGAAATGGATTAGTTAGAATGTGGAAAGCGCCACATCTGGCGAACTCGGAAAGAGAAAGTCGCTTCCAAGCTGCTGCAGAGGCTGCTTTAGCTAGAAATTGGGACGAAAGGAAGGCGATTTTTGACCGAGCAGTTCATGCCGAAGATGAAGGTAGGCTATCTCTTGCTGTTGAATTGTATCAAGCACTTGGACGCCAGGAAGATGTCAAGAGATTACTAAAAAGACAAAAGGAGGGCGGCGAGTGACAAATATCGATAATACCATCTCTCAAGAAAGATTACAACACTATCTAGACTTAACCAAGCAGGCTAGAGCAAAAGCTACAGCGATACACTCTGAAGGTTCAAAGGAAGCGGATATGCTTGCAGTATTACTTAGAATGGCTGATGATTATACAAGTGATGCTAATTATTTCATGGAAAATGGAGACTATATCAGAGCATTTGGTGCTATAAATTATGCCCATGCTTGGATTGATGCAGGAATAAAACTGAAGTTACTTGATGGTCATGGAGATGACCATCTATTTACTCTGCCATAATCTTTCTATAGACCTTCAACCAGCCTTAAGTGATTGTTTTTTGCTACTTCTATTACTGCTATACCATGCTGATACAAACGTTTCTTCAATATTTTGTCAATTGTTAAAGCTGAATAAGAACCTTTAATCGCAAGATCAAAAATGGAATCATCCGTATGTGAACTTGAATTACTGGAGACTAAGGTAGATTTATTCCTAAGCATATCCAATAGCAATGATTTCCTTCGCGGCCTATCTAAATCTATATTTTGTAACTCATTATCAACACTATCCAGCAGAATCAACTCAAATGTTCCAAACATTTTTTCAAGTTCTAATTCGAAGTTAATATTAGCATCAATTACCGCCACCCAGCCACAGCTGTCGACAATAATTTGCTGAGTCATTTTATCGCCTATTGAATAATTCCATAGCCTATTAATCGCCAGCGTGAACCAATTCTTCTCGACAAAGAGACTCTTTCTCCTATATCGACACAAATTGGTAGTCTTAATTCAAGACCAGTTCTAGTTTTTTCAGCATTTTTTGTTACTCCAACAGATGTCGCTGTTGCCACATTTATCATCAGCATTTCATTATTACGCAATGGATGGATTTTTTCAGGATTTGAACCATCAGTAGATACCATTGATTCCATCAAATGAACTGAAATTTCGATTTTTCCTCTAGTTTCTGGAAGTGATCCTGAGAGTGATACTACTTGCCCAGAGAGGTTATCGGAAGACGTAATAGATGGGTCAAGTTCTGTTGCTAAACCACATAAGCCACCTGCATGCATCTTTTCTAGAGATAATCCTCCACCTTGCATACTTGTTACAGTTGCTTTGATCGGCTCCCACCTCACTTTGGAGCCCTGTTGGATTTTTCTTCCAGGTCCAATTTCAATTTTATCGCCAACTTTGAATTCACCCTTGACGATGCTGCCGCCAATTACCCCTCCTTTCAGTTTGGTTGGCCTAGCACCAGGTCTGTTAATGTCGAAAGATCTTGCAACATGCATCAAAGGCTTTTCTTTATCACTTCTTTCAGGTGTTGGAATTGTTTTCTCAATCGCATCAATTAGAATATCAAGGTTAACGTCATGGTGTGCTGAAACAGGAATAATAGGTGCATTCTCAGCAACAGTTCCTTGCAGAAATTGTTTAATTTCTTGATGTGATTCAATCGCTCTTTCTCTACTTACGAGATCTATTTTATTCTGTACTACTACTATATTTTTGATTCCAGACATATTTAGTGCCATCAAATGCTCTCTAGTTTGTGGTTGAGGGCACTTCTCGTTAGCAGCGACCATAAGCATGGCTCCATCCATAATTGAAGCACCTGTTATCATAATAGCCATTAGTGTCTCGTGACCTGGAGCATCAACAAATGATACTACACGTTTTAGTTCTTCGTCGACGTCTTTCTTTCCATTAGGATTCTTTCCCGCCGCATAATATGTGCCATCTTTGGTTTGATAGAATGCTGTATCAGCATATCCTAATTTAATTGATATGCCTCTTTTTCTTTCTTCAGAGTGAGTATCAGTCCAAACTCCGGAAAGGGCTCTAGTTAGCGTTGTTTTTCCGTGGTCTACGTGACCGACTAGACCAATATTTACTGTTGGTTGCGTAGGAAGTTTTCTCGCCATTCCTACACTCCCCTATCTACGAAAACCCTCTCGGGATTCACTCCGATGTTTCCTCACTTTCGGCAGCTAGTATGTCACCTAGTGCTTTCTTACCAGCCTCTACGACTTTGAGATTGATTTGTCTTGTATCTTGATTAATAGTGTTACCTCGGAAGTTTCTACGCTTTCTAAGACCATCTGGTTTGTATCGGAAGCGCTTTTTTTCTCCACCTTTTGCCTTAAAAACAAGTTTGTGGCCTTTGAAACCAGTTGATTGAGTTACTAGGATTGACTGTCTTGAACCGCCGTCTAGGTCTCTTCTTAGAGGAGTTCCTGTTTTGTCAGCTCCACCAGTAATCTGTAGTTTGTAGCCTGATAGGGTTTTGTCACCTTCACCGACAAAAATACCATCAACGACATCGCCAATTTTCTTACCTAGTATTTGGGAATAATTATTTCCCGATATTTTCAATGAGTATGCTTTACCGTTGCTCTTTGGGTCAGTATCATTTACGACAGCAACGAACTCTCCTTGTGTACCAGTAGCCATAATTACGCCTCTAAGACAGGTTGGCCAACAGTGACCTATATTTATGCTCACCGGATGAATAACTAGCGGTTCAGATTGCTTACAAGCGCTTTTTCACCAACATTTCTAGCCTGCTTGCAATATCACTAGGAAGGAAATGAGGCATACTTAGGTGTGTAGTTCTACCACGTCCATCACTGACTGTTGAAATTCTTGTTTTGATCAGTTGTCGATTTTCTAGTTCTTTGAGGTATTTCCACAAGGTAGTGTGACTTTTCATTTGTTGATTATATTCTTCACATACTACTGCGTACAGGCTTTCTACATCTCCAGTCGTCATTGAACTCTCTTTTTTTAGTCGCCTGCATATTGCTAGTAAAACTAACATAGCGTGTGATTTTAATCCATCAATAGCATCAATCTCTGAAACCACATCAACGGATAGCATCTCGTCTTTAGCGTGAACATCTTCAATATTTATCTGTCTTTCAGTATGATCATCTTGTCTGATTTCACATGATTCAGCAGCCGCTTTTAGCAATTCAATTACTAGACGAGCATCACCTACAGGTGCTGATTTTTCAGCTATAAGTCTAATAATTTGTTCTGAATATGAGCCGTTTACTAAAGCTAACTCGGCTCTTTGCATAGTAATATTGAACAATTCATCTTCATTGTATGCAGGTATTTTTATCAAGTTAGTTTTACCAATTCTGGATATGACAGCAGTTTCTAAAACATCTAAAACTTGTTCTTGGCTAATTAGAATAAGTGATAGAGTCCCTTTGCCCTCTTGGTCTTCATCAATCCTCAAAAGTTGGTACAATATGTCGTCGCCAGACTTTCTAAGCATATGGTCTACTTCATCCAATATGACAATCAAATGAGATGAATTTCTTCTAGTCAATTTACGCAGACTAAGTAGTAATTCTCCAATTGACAACCCTCTATCTGGATGCCCAGGGTCGATTGCGTGTAAGATTCTTTGAACAACTCTAGTACTTGTTGATGCATTTCGACAATTTACGTGTGCAATGTTTATGTTTCTACGATTAACAAGGTGACGCTTTAAATCACGACAGAAGGTTTTGACGAGAACAGTTTTTCCACTACCGACTGGACCAGTAATTATTGCTCTACAACTAGAATCGGCTTTGTCTATAGAAGAGAATCTTGCGGCTAAGTAATTTTGATATTTTTCTCTACAAACTAATTCTTCTGGAACATAATCAAAATCTAGTGGGTCGGGATTATCAATGATGAAACCTGCACCAATCCTATCTAGATAACTACTCATAACAACTGAAGGCTTACGCCAACCGTTATTGAATATACGCTTTAAATTAGCCAATATTTGGCAGTTATCAGACTCAAGGTATTTCGTCAAACATATAGCCAGTTTCCCACTGTTTTTCTCCCAATGCAACTTCTAGTTCAAAAGGTGTAATCAATGGTTTACGATACCGCACTGCATCATCAATGGCAATTCTAGGACAAGCAGTGTTGACAAATGCATCAACAGGATAGAAATCAATCAGATCAGGTCCTATGTGTTCAAGTGCTAACAAGTAGCCCTTTTTGCCATGTTTCTCTAGCATTCGTTTCATTCTAAGGGCAAGAGTGCGGCGCATTTGTCCGGGTTTTTCACCGATCAAGATACCAAAAGACTGAGCATCTTGGCTAGACATAATCAGACCAAATCGTTGCCTCAGTATTCTCTCGATTCTTTCAAATGACATCTGTTCTGCAGAACCAGAGTAAGGGTCCAGCATTGCTAGAGGCTTACCGGTATGTAAGACTAATCCAATAGGGTGAAAGTCTCCAGATCCCAAGAAAAGATAGTGGCCGATACTAGGATCGTCACCAGAGTAATTACATCCAAGAACCTGTCCTGGAAATGATAATCTTGCTCCACCAATAGGTATTGTTACTTCGAACCCAGCTTTTTCTAATCGATCGTGAAAATCAGGTAATAAGTGAAGGTGTTGTATTGAGCCGACTAATCCCAGTTTAGTACCAGTCAGTGGAGCCATTCTACCAACGGCATCAAGAAACCTATCCTGAGCTTCTGCTTCAGATAGTTCTGCATTTTTGTCTTGATTCGCCATTCTTTCTTGAGCCATTGAAAGATGCTTATTGAGAATGGGTAATACAGGTTTTAATTCAGGGTCCCCATCATATGTGACATCGATAAATTCAGTAGGCATACCAGAATCAATATTCATTTGAGAATGTCCCATATGCGCTACTAATTCTACTCCCATCATTTTCATTTTGTCATGGACTAAATCACATGCTCCATAACATGGGTCTGCAGCCAAAACCACCTTGGCACTAGTTTCAGTTTCAATTTCGTCCATCATTTCAAGGGCTTGCATTTTCAAGCCTTCAGGCACCTGTAAAGCGATTAATCGATTATCATTTTGTTTTATTTTTTCAACCAAGTCGTCGAGTTTAAAGTCGTGCCTATCTAGATCCAAAATGTCACTTCCTAATCTAATATCACTACTTTTTCGCCATCCATTTCAAGCTTGACCAATGAGTCAAATTTGATTTCTGGATAATCATTTTGTAAAATTTCCATACCAGGACCTTTCTCTACAACAACTACAATATTTTTGATCAAAGCACCAGTCCTCTTTACACCTTCTATTACCGACCTTATTGTTCCGCCAGTCGATAACACATCATCAATTATGGCAATTTTTTCACCAGGTTTAATGTCATTTAGGAAAATGCTACCTTTGGAGTAACCAGTTTCTTGATTTATTTCAATTTCACCTTCAAGTCCATATTGACGTTTTCTAGCGATTACCATTGGAATATTTGTACGCATTGAAAGTGGTGCCATTAGAGGTAATCCCATTGCTTCGATTCCCAATATTATATCAATATCTTTCCAGTCAATGAGTGGTACAGATAATTCTATAATAGCATCCAAAACTTTTGGTTCTAACCTTGGTACTCCATCAGTTATAGGGTGGATAAAATATGGATAGTCGCCTTTCCAAATTATCGGCGCTTTGACCAAACTCTGCTTTAAAATATCTATCTGTTCCATAATGGCCACCAGTACCATCACAGTTCGGCAAGATATTCGACATACTCGTCAGGGTCTAATAACAATTCAAGGTCTAAATCATGAGGTTCCAAGATAATGATCCATCCCAGATCATATGCAGAGTCATTGGCAAGATCAGGGTTTATTTCTACTTCACCATTTACTTCAGCAATTAGGCCAGAAAACGGCGCAGGAAATGGTTTCTTTTCCTCTGCTGTCCAAATAGAGAACATACCATCGTCCTTATCGACTTCGGTTTCGGCTTGCGGCAGAATAACTCTAAGTACATCACCAATCTCTAATTTCAAGAATTCACTCACACCAATCATCAAGCGGTCATCCTTTTCTTGATACCACAGATGATCTGTAGAGTATTTTCTATTGTGCGCTACATTAAATTCAACGGTTTCTTCATCCAAAATGATTCCTCCTGTCCGCGCCTCATAAGCATCATATATGAATAATTTGGGAAATAGCCATTTTTTGAAATTAGCAAACGGATTAAGTGAGTCGGCTTATTGGCTTGATTGGGGAGAGTTATGGACTACGCCGAAACCGATGAACAGCAAATGATTAGAGAGCTTGTTAGAGACTTTGCTGAGACCGTTTTATTACCTACTGTCGAGCATAGAGATGCAAATCAAATACCACCTAAAGACGAATGGCAACAATTTCTCGAATATGGTTTACAGGGAGTCACAATATCTGAAGAATACGGTGGTTCGCCAGTTGATGATATCTCGGAATCTATTATTGTTGAAGAACTTTCAAGAGTCGACCCATCATTTGGTGTAATGTTCTGTGTTCATGTCGGTCTATGCGCAAAGACAATTTCACTTCACGGCAGCGAGGAGCAAAAGCGAAATTATTTGCCTAGACTCGCAGCAGGCCAAGTGGGCGCATACTCACTTTCAGAATCAGGTGCAGGGACAGATGCCGCCGCTATGATTTGTAAAGCTAAGTTATCAGGTGATGGCAAGCACTTTGTACTCAACGGAGAGAAGATGTGGGTGACCAATGGTGCGCAAGCAGAAATTATTGTCTTGTTTGCTAAAGATGTTGACCATCCTGATTATGGGGTCAAGAGACACGGTGGAACAACTGCATTTATTGTCGAATCTTCATTTGAAGGATTTTCAGTTGGCAAAAAAGAAGACAAACTTGGAATACGTTCTTCAGATACATGCACTCTTATATTGAACAATTGTAAAGTGCCCGTGGAGAATGTTTTGAAAGGTGTTGGTGCTGGATTCCCAATCGCAATGAATGCATTGGATAATAGTCGTATAGGTATCGCTGCTCAGGCTCTTGGTATTGCACAAGGTGCATATGAAGCGGCATTAAATTACTCTCATGAAAGAGAAGCATTCGGCAAACCGATCGCTCATCATCAAATGATTATGTCTTACCTAGCTGATATGGCGACAAGAATAGAGGCAGCAAGACAACTTGTCTACAAAGCATCTTGGGCAAAGCAAGAACATTACGAGAATAATGGTCCAAGACACACTCAAGAAGCCAGCATGGCAAAATTGTATGCAGGAGATACTGCAATGTGGGTTTCTGAAAGAGCTATTCAAGTTCTTGGCGGATACGGATACACTAAGGAATTCCCAGTTGAAAGATTCTTTAGAGATGCAAAGATTACGCAAATATACGAAGGCACTCAAGAAGTTCAAAGAATCGTGATTTCAAGGTCCTTGAAGTGACTACAACTTTAATTGCGAGCCTTTCAATTTCGCCTGTCTAAGACCGCTAGACCAGTCGAAAAGGGTGCCAATAAATGAGATTCTCTTTCCTTCTGATGCCTCGATTTGCTCATTATGCTCCGGCTCAAATAA
>MDSV01241652.1_pt1 | contig 15171 bp, 11 predicted proteins | sample 810851 | NCBI WGS metagenome assembly MDSV01 (sample SAMN05326640, study PRJNA326480) | marine metagenome | isolation source: seawater | place: Atlantic Ocean: North East | collected 2012
ACCTCCTGTAAAAGTAGCTTAAACGTGTCGTCGTTTCGTAAACGCTTGGCGTCTTCAGCTCTTATTTTACTGTTGTCCATTGTTCAGTCCCTGTTGTGCGATACCGGCAACGGTCCGCATTTTGTCTTGTTCGGCTTTTATCGCTGCCACGTCCACTGTAGCGCCGTACTGACCGCTTATCTTGGCTGCGTTGACAAGTAAGTCCTGGGCCATTTTATCACGCTCTCGGTCGTCTTCAGCCGTCGCCTTGGCTGCATCTAACTGTATCCTTGCCATGTCGCTTCCCATTTTTGCTTGAGCTTTCATTTGCTCAGCTTGTAGATACGCCGCGTTGGGATCTTGCTGTTGCTGCGACATTGCTTGTTGTTGCTGTTGTTGCATGGCCAACATTTGTTGCTCAATCTCTTGATTGATAGGCGCGAAATATCGGTCAGAATTCCTTACACCATTGATAGCTAAAACGTCCGCCAGAGTGTTTCTAATGTTCGTCAGGCTAACTAAACCATTCTGTGGCCCGTACTGACCGTATACTTGCATTTGAAGCTGTAGGGCTTGCTGTAGGGCCGCTATGCGCTCGTCCTCTCTTCCTGTTCCCAGGCCGACGTTAATGCTGACGTCGTAGCTTGTATCCCAGACCATTGGATTGACCGGCACAAACATACCATTAAGCTTCATTATCTTTTCTTCATCAAAGTTTTTGTGTGTCAGCTCTAACAATAATTTAAATAAATCTTTAAATCCTTCAGCAAGATTTCGGCACATTGTTTCAACCTGACCGGCAGCCGCTTCCACCGCCGCATTGACTGCCGTTTTTGTACTGGATTGGAGCATGTCTGGATTTAATGCGATATTTTGTGTCACACCACTTTTAGCCTCGACCATTTTATCCAGGTAGGTGAGGGCGCTCAACGTCTGTCCAGCCACAAATGGCACTGAAAGATCCTGCACGGCTCCAGGCTGGTTCATTCTAACAAGGCCGCCAATCTCATTGTTTAAAAGGTCGTCGATTGAAACTTGGCCGTTAACAAAACCCATCCTTGGAGAATTCGTTAGAGACACGTTGTCTAGGATGCCGCGCAAAACGCTTGTTGAAGCGTCCTGGTCGTCGAGTAAAATTTCTGCCAAGCTGCGCCCGTAAAACGTGTAAGGCTCCGGATCAACCTCTAGTTTTACCAACGGAACACGGTCGCAAGGCTCGTAATCCATCAATGTGTATCCAGTTCCACCACAAATAAACTTGTGCAAAACAGGCACTCCGGTGCCGTCCACATCGACGCGCATGTAAGCTTCCGTAATGAGAACATTTTTCATTGAAGGGTCTAAGGCGTTGTCATCCTCTCCCTCGTCGCTGTAGCCTTGTCGCTGGTAAACTTCCTCTTGGGTAATTGCTGTATCACTGTCGTAGCTGTCCAGGTCGTAAACAAGTTCTGCGTCGTAGCCCATAGCCACCACATCGCCGGCTCTCATCTCTGTTCGATGGCAGACCACATAGGCGTCATCGATGGTACGGGCTTCGCGATTTATAAAAAATTCCTCACTAGGAACGCTCTCCATGCAAATCTCGCCTTTCATCTCTTTTCGGCTTATTTTTAAATTATAGTAGGGAGGCTCCTGGGAGCTTTTCATTTCGGATGTTTGCTCTAAAACTTCCACGTCTGGCTCATTGACCAGCAAAGTTAACTCTTCTGCCGTCAAATCAGTAAACGTGTGTATTTTCGCCTGGGCGTAAGTTTTGTAGTAAACTTTGGCTATTCCTTGTTTTTTAATTAATGCGTCATGGATCAAATCTGAAAGCAATTTATAGCCGTTCAATCTTTGGAATTCATGGTGAATAAAATCTGTAGCCTGTTCAGCTATAGGCACGTCTTCCGGTCCTTTTGGCACGAATTCAACCGGCTTGTCTGTACTCATAAACACCCTAAGAATTGACGGTTTTACAGCTCTAATCGTATCCCGAACCTTGCTAGAAACAACTTTGCTCCTGCCGTCCTCGTGACCTAAATCGCTATGGCCCTCTGCGTACCGCATACACTTAAGGCGTTCCTGGCTAATTTCCTGCTCTACAAAATCCACCGCGTCTCTAATAGCTTGGGAAACAATGTTTTCTAACTCATCATCTGTTTTTGGTTTAAGTTCCATTGCTTATCCTTACCTAGCTCGGTTTAAGACTGCGCCAGTTGTCCTGGCAAATTGCGCGTTGATTTGGTTTTGTAAGTCTTCATCTGTAAAGGCAGCGCCGCCAGGACCAGCTCCAATACTTGGCAATGGAGTAGTGCCGCCGCGAGCAGATATTGACGCCCTGGCAGATCCATATAAATTTCTAACTGTGTTAATGCCAATTGCTCTTGTCATGTAAGTGCCAATATTTGTAGCGCCAAACGCAGCCGCTAATTTTCCAAGAGCATTAAATGATGCGTTAGCACTGTTTGAAGCGTTTACAGCTCCGCCAGTCGCCCTGGCAGAAACACTGGCAAATTGATTAATTAAAGCTATTTCTTTTGGAGTAAATAAAGATTTTAACATACCTTTATTGTCGGTCATAAGTTTCTTAAATTCTTTTCTAAACATGTCACCAGAAAAAGCATCGACGCCAGCTTTTTGTGTTTGTCCGGCTCTCGTAAGTCGGAGAAAAGCTTCCTGCCTAATTTGGTTCCATTGTTCTTTAGGTAATCTATTTTTAAGCGTAGTTAATTGCTTAACGACTTGAGGGTTATTAGACAGTTTTCCGCTTGCATTAAAAATAACATTGGAGGCTCTTTCTGGAGAAATTTTAAGGGAGGCTTTTGTGCCATCTGTAATAGTCTCTTCTGTCAATGCATTGAGAATACCACCTTTTGAATTCCAAGTATTAGTAAAATCTGCGTAATTTTTTATTGCTGTCTGCCATCTTTTTACCGCCGCCTCATCGCCATAAATTAATGCAGTTTCTAAGGCTGACGTAAGCTCGTCATCTAATAAATTTTTTAATTGACCGGCAGATTTTCCAGCTTGACCAAGTTCTTTACTTTGATTTGTTAATCTAGCTCGGAGAGCAAATAATTTTCTAACGTCACCGCCCTCAGAAACAATATCTCTCATTTGAGTAAGAAATTTGGCTGTTCCTGGTATATTTTCAAATTCAAAGTCTTCAGACATCTGATTGGTAATTCTATCAACCATAACGTCAGCTTCTGTCTGATCCATAAAGGCGGGTCCAGAACTTCGCGCTTCTTTGTATAAATCGTCAGCCCTTTTGGACGCTACGTCTCGCTGATTAACTAAAACATTTTGAACCCCAGGACCGGCTTGCCCTATGTCAGTGATAGTCTCGGAGCCTTGGCCTATCTGATCTCTTATTGCCGGTATGTTTTGTTGCAGCGCTTCTTGCGTTTTGGCTTTTTGGCCGGCCATTATATTCTCTGCCGTTTGACCAAAGCCTCCGCTGGCTGCGGTGTCCTCAAACAATTGCTGACCCTTGGATCCGGTTACAGCTCCGGCAGTCAGTGGAACAGGAACGGGCAGGGTATCCGCCTCGACAATTCGCTGGGCTTCTAGTGGGTCAATTTTTTGATTAACTTTTGCGCTTATCTGCGCGAGCGTGTCTGGCGTGACAGTCTCCGGATCTATTCCTGCTTTTTGGAGGTCTTGAGCAACCTTTGGTTTTAACACTCCATTCGCGTCAAACAATTTATCTGGAGATCCTCTAAACATGTTAAGAACACCAGCTCCCACGTCCGCAATTTTTTTACCAAGAACTCCACCAAAAAAACCGTAAATTGGATCTGTCAGCTTTCCTTTTACGTTTGATAATTTTGCGCTTATTGCCTCCACCAAACCAGCTTCAGTCATTCCGACAAGTCCGCTGCCAAATAAACCAGTTGTCGGCAAACCAATAGCTCCGCCAGTTCCGACAATAGCCTGACCTAATGCAACTGCTCCGGATCCCTGCATAAGATCGGTTATGTCTAAACCTTTTGGATTTGGATAAAATCGTGTGTATTGCTGGGTCGGTTTGCCGTCTTTGTATAAAGGCACAACAGCAACAAGGTTTCCGTAGTCATCCTTCATAAATTCGGAGTTTGGTATTATGTCTGCAATACCTGACTGCAACCTATCGTCACTCGCGGTAGTGGCTAAAAGGGTCACAAGTTTAGCTGCTTCTTTCGATGGCAAACCTAATTTAGCTTGATTGGCTAAAGGTATATTTTCATTACGTTGGCCGCCCTTAAACCAGTCAATTGTCTTATCAACTGCGTCTATTCCTTTTTCTATAAAAGTTTTATCAACGCCATAAAATTGTCTAATCGCACTGGAAATTTCTTCTTCCGACATGGTTGAAGGAAATTGCAATTGGGAGACGCCATCCTTTGGCTTTGTCAGTTGTATTGTGATTTGATCTTCTGACATTAGCTTTTAAACCCTCCAGCTCCACCGTTTAACGTAGGATCCCAAATTTTAGTGTTACTATTTCCGCCACCTTCACTAGATCCTGTTCCAATCCCTCTTTCCTTTATAAATGCCATCGCTCCGGCTAACGGATCGGGCAAGGAATTCATATCAGCGTAAGCCATTTCCGGAGTATAAGTTTTGTCGGTAAATGCTTTTTGAGCTATTTGGCCCATTCTTATTTGATATTCAGCTATGCTTCTCATGCTTGCTAAAATAATTTCATTACCACCAGGCTGATTAGCGATGGACGGTAGAGAGTTTTTATAAAGTAACAAATCAGCATCCGACATCGTGCCGGATCCTGGAGCACGTTGACCAGGAACAAGCTGACTTAGCAGAGCGTCGGCCGCCGCCGCCGCGTCACTTCTGACATCAATATTGAAAGTATTTTTAACAAATTGAGCTAATCCAGCTCCGAAACCAGTATTGGCATCAGCTAATAGAGTTCCCAATACATTTGTTTGTCCAAGCATTTGTCGGGCATTAGAAGTATTGTTAATGTAACCTTTAAACTCTTCGGCGATTGCTTTTTGGGCCGCATTTTGAAATTCGTTACCTTCGCCACCAATTATAGTTGTGTTGCCTGTACTAGTCATAGGCTTAGCTTCGACAGGTTTATTATCCTTAAATTTCACGTTGTATAAACCAGGTTTTACATCGGCATCTGGGAATAGCTCTTTTACTTGCTCGGCAGTCATTACTTTTCCTGATTTTCCAGAAACGGCGGTAGCGGCTAACGATTGCATAATTTGTGTGGTCATAGCCGGATTTGCTCTAGCCATTTCAGCAAGTTTTGGATCCACAGTTTCTAAGTAAGCAATTGTTTGATTTTGTTTTGTAGTTTTTTTACGATCCTGGATGTCCTGGGCGGCCATTGCCATCAAAGGTTGTAATTGTCCTGGATTACCGCTTAGCGACATAAGAGCAATTGCCAGGCGGTCTGAAGCGTCTGGATCGGTGCCGGTGACTGCATCTTTTAATTTGCTAAACCCACCGCCCACAGTCTTGCCCAACATGCTGAATAACGGGTTTTTATCCATTCCCGAAGATTGCTGATTGCCTGGCATTTGGCTGTTTTGTGCACCCAACAAAGGGGATGCGTTTAACGGTTGGTTTTGCATTGCTAGCTCCATGAATTTTTCTGCATTTTTTCTGTGGTCGCCCATGCCGGCAACTTTTTCAGAGACCGTGCCAGGCATTCCGCCAGCTCTACTGTCAGTCATGTCAAAATTGTTAAGACCACCAGTGTTAATAGCTGAATAAATTTGCTTCAACCCCATGCCAGGCTGAACCCCAACTGCTTTCAAATATTGATATATTCCGGCGCCAGGACCGAGCTGCGTGGAAATAGCTTGCGGACGTGTTTCAAAACTTACGCCGTACTGATTTGCCTGGGGCTCTCCAAATTGAATAAATCCTCGATGCTGACCATATTGCGTTTCCAAGCCTTGAGATAATGGATCAAATGTTCCACTAGTCTCATAACTAATCGCCGTCGCAAGATCGATCGGATTAATGCCAAGCGCTTTGGCCGTAGAGTATATGCCGGAGGCTATATCCATTTAAAAAATCTTCAAGTATTTGAGCGCACCAAGAGTTCCCAATAATCCTGGATTTTCTGTAGTTGTACTTCCTGTAGGCTTGGGAGATTGTCCAAGAGCCGCCAGGGGCACGTTAAGGCTGTTTATGGGTGATTGTGCATAATTAGCAAAATCGCCTCTAGCGGCGTCTATGAGCGCCTGTTGTAAGCTTTGCTGCAATAAGCCTTGCTGGAACATATCCTGGTTTAGAGCTCTGCCGGTATTAAATGCTGTATTAGCCATGCCACCGAGCTGATTAGCAGCGCCCAGGCGAGCTGAACGATCTGCCATAGCGTTTGACATAGCCGTGTTGTAACCCTGCATTCTGAGCGGCGCCAGGGTGTTAGCAGCCATACGACCAAATTCAGCGTTAGTAACGCCCTCGGCCACGCCTTGCCTGGATCCGCCATATGCGCCAGCGCTCTGTGCCTGGGCTCCTAACGTGTTCATTGCCATTTGACGTTGGCGCTCGATGTCTTCCTGCACAGTGTCTACCACCTGTTGTTGGTAGGGGTTGTTAAACGCGCCAACATTCAATGGTCCGCTCATGGCCGCGTCAGTCGCCGCCATAGACCGTTGCATGCCCGTCGAAGCCGCATTGTTTACGTTGAAGCCTGGTTGCGGCATTGCTGCGCTCATGTCTCCACCTGGCCCAGCTAAGACTTGTGTAGGGGCCAAATTGGGAGTTGTTATGTGCGACATGTCACCAGTGTTAAAAAGTTTTGGTTGAGGCACTGAATGATTTGCCGGTACTGGATTTGCAGCTACTCCGCCGCCTTTGCCGCCTGATCCTGCCATTATGAATTCCTCGTAAATAATCCAACAGCGAAAAATTGTACGCTGCGGAGGGTGAAAGTTAACGCGCCTCTAAGGTCACGCCGCTTGCCTGTCGCGAACGCAATGTATCGCTTAAACTCGTCATAATGCTCAGAAGCTTTTCCCTGGTCAATTTTACGTCTACCCAGGTATCGGTATCCTCGACGGATAGTTTCGCCCCACCATTTGTTATGTAATCTTCTCATACACCAAACCTCGGCCTGACGACGTGTCTGGTAGTTATAAACTCCGGTCGAAATTGCATGAGTAGCAATTACGCAATCGTTTTTGTTTCCGCTAACCGCGCCACCAACAGTGCTATCGCTCTCAAGCGCGTCGAAAAAATCATCGTCGCTTATGTTTGAATTAATTAAATCAGTCTCAGCTTTTAGGCTTCCACCAGCGGCGAAAGCTGGATTGCTTAAATATGCAGGATCATTATTATTATTGTTGTTATTATTGTTATTGTTGTTGTTTGATAATGTATTCACTATTTGACTAACAGGTGAAATTTTTGCCAAATCCTCAACGGCTGTTGTAGCTATATTTTTGACGTCACCGGCCATTGCGCCCATATGCTCACCAAAAGTCATATCAAAAGGGTTTTTGTCTTTTATGGTTAAGCCCATCTTATAAGCTTCGGCAGATGAAATAGTATCTGGGCCATAACCAACAGCATAAACGCCTCCGTCTGCATCTTGCCCATAATTAAAAATAAGGTTTCCAGGGTTGGCTTGAGCAGCTTTAGCGTAGTTCATTTTTTGCCGAGCCATGTGATCAGCCATACCCATTCTGTCATTTGGGTCTAAAAAGTTTGCTACCATATTACCGCTCGCGCCGGCGCCGCCAGTTCCTGAACCAGATCCGCCGCCCATAACAGGTTGACCTCCAACGCCGACTGGCACTACATTTTCGTATCCAATGTCGGAGACATTACCGGCGTTGATCCCAGTCGTTCCCGTAAATGGATTTATAAAGAAACTATCAATGTAAGAAGCCTGGGCAGGGCGGTCATCTGTGAATTCTCCGGTTATTGCATCAAAGACAGGTTTTGCGCTGTAACCAGTTACGCCGCCGCCATAATTTGTAGGAGCTGGCATTCCTCCAGTAACAGCCGTTCCTGTTGGAGCATTCAGGCCGAAAGCGTTTGCCGCGTTAGCAGTATTCAAAAAGCTAGAATTCTGCATCGGAGAAAACGCTGCAACGGTCGGACCATACGTCATAGGCACGGCACCAATGCGACTTATTCGATCAGCCTGGTTAAGGTTACGCCTAGCAGCGTCCTCGAGCCAGTATGGAATTTCTGTCTGCGTATTTGATCCGCCTTTGCCCATTTAAATCTCCTTTACATAGCTGGAATGCAACGGTTTCCATCCATGTTTGCTTAACGGTTTTTTCCATCCAAAACGGCCCGTCATGTTTAATGCCGTACAGTTCTGTTCTTTTGCCCAACGTATCACATCAGAATGCATACTTAAAATTTCTGTGAGATCTCCGCCTCCAAGAAAAATATTTAAACATTTCATTTTGGGATAATTTATTATTTCAGTGACCAAACAACTTTTTTTAGCCGGCCATAATTGCATCGTGCCTTTGTAAAGCCCCTCATAAATATCAATGATATCGTGGGTGCCGCCAGTGTATTTCAGGGCCGCCTCGATGTAAGGTTTGCACCGCTCGAATTCCTGAGTGCCTAAAAAGTTGTTAGAGCTGTTCTTTTCCATATGGCCGTGCTTCCATCATAATCTGACGTGCAGACGTAAATAAAACTTTGATCCCAGGCTATCATTCCAGATTTATTGCCTGGAGCTCCTACAGAAGAAGAGGGGGTCGCTTGCTTCATTGCTACCTGGCGAAATGCATTTCCAGCGGAGACAACTGGATAACCTTTATCGTCATCCCATAAAAATGTTCCATTTTCGCTTGGGTTGTCTTCACTAGTTTTAAAATATAATTTTCCTAGATTACGAGATAAAAATAGGTTTATTTGTCGGCCCCACTGCCGCAAATCATTGCCTAGAACAGGAGGAGTAACAGGCACTATCTTCGCCCCCCTGCTTTAATATCCAAACGCATTATACCAACGCGCCAATCCACTGTTTGATTACCCTCAACGCGCATTTTAATTTGTCTTCCACTAAAACGCACTGAAGTCGGATTTGTTGGATTAAATGGGCCAAATATTCTTTCCGTATCATTTGGTAAAAATTTACTTTTAAATTTTAGATTTACGTCACCTTGAGTTTTCTCATCGGGAATTACCTCCGTAATTCGCAATATCTCATCTCCGTTTCCCACCACAATTGCGCCGGTTTCGCAAAATACAGTTTCGTTATCGTAATTGAAGCCAACCTCGTGATTTAGAATATCAGAAGTTGTTCCGTGTGAAGCCATAAACGGATATTTAAAAACTCCACGACTAACTCCGGCTGTTCTTGCCAGGTTTCCAATCAGCCAATGGTTGTCTTTGTAATCGTAAGCAACATATCTGTCACATTCATTTGAATTTGCTGAACAATAAAACCACCAAATTTCGCTGTTAGCTCCATCCACCATACCCCAGATTTTACTCTGTTGGGTACTATTAAAATCACCAAAAACGTAGTCGTGAACATCACACTGCAAAGTTTGTACGCTGTTACCATCAAAATAATGAAAATTTTCTGCGCCAAACCAAAACGCACCTTGGTCAGTAGAGACTGCACTGAGGCGAGATACAGCCCCTGAGTTGGTTGAGATACGTTGGAAACCGTAGACATAGGGAGGGCCTTGGTAGGTAGCCAGGTGACTATCGGTATCAGTGATGATTAGGGTGCCGCCCCTTGTCCTCACGCCGCACATAATCTGACCGCTTGTGACTAGCTCAATATCACCAGCTTCATTGGTGGCGGCGGCGGTCCATGTACTTAGGTCTTCCTTGTCACACCAGGAAACTTTGCGACTGTTTCCGCCAGACCCTAATGCAAAAAGAAATCTTTCCTCTGTGACCAATATTCCTTTATTGTTGACGGGCGCATTTGCCAATGGCTCAACAACAGTCTTTTTCTTTAAAGAAATGTTATCTATGTCAAAGTTTGGGGTGTTATAGGCTTGCGGTATTATTTCAATTTTTACTGCCGTATCATCCGCGCCAAACCTAAATGTATTTGTGCCAACCGATAATGTTTCATGCACTGAAACAGTGTTAGTTGACGTGCCAGTAACTTTTACCTTCACATTAGGTACGGTTGCAGCATTGCTATCATCATTTGGGTCGATTAAATCCACAGTAACATCATAGCTATCTTGAGCGTCAGGAGTTGTAACTAAACCGCTCACTGTTTGATCTAAATTTCCAAAATTTTGTCTTTGCAATTCATGGGTAGTTCCAATTTGTTGAACAACAATATGACTTGACCCTATGTCTACATCAAATGTGTGACCTGTTCCTAAAGTTGAACCAGAAGCGGTAAGGTTGATTGCACTACCACCAGACGTAGCGGCCAACTGAAATGTATTTGTAGTTGCGCCAATAACAAAATAATTTGTTCCTGTTGTTAGACCACCTATATTTGTGCCACCGCCATTGCTGTAAGTAACTTCGTTACCATTTGAAAACCCATGATTAGCAATAGTTATTGTTTCAGTTGAATAATCTATTGGCCCAGCGGCTTCTGAAGCAGTTACAGTAGTTATAGAATTGCCCATTGCCGCTCCATGCAAGGAGCACAGATATGTCAAACCCGTTGCTGGGGCATCACTTGGCACTGTAAAGGTCACAGTTGCTCCGGCTGTTCCCTCCGTTCCTGATGTGGAAATTCCTGAAGTGTAACTTACGCCACCATTTTGAAAAACTAATGGGTGCGTACTATTAGTGCTATCGCTGACGTCAAAAGTGTAGGTGGTGCCTCTAATTAAAGTTATAGCTGGCGCAGTAACACCGCCAAAATGATATTTGTTGACGCCGCCAACATTTGCAACGGTTACAGTTATAGAAGTTGCACTAGTGGTAATTGGGTCAGGGTCAAAAGACACATTTAAGTCAGGCGTTAAATTGATAGCACTTCCGCCAGAAGTAGCTGCCAACTGAAATTCTGAGCCAGAAGCATTTACAATAAAATAATTTTGATTGTTAACTAAGCCGCCAATATCAGATCCACCACCATTTGAATATTGAACTTCGTTACCGTTGGAAAAAGTATTTGACGCTACAATTTTATTATTTGTTGTATCTTTGACAGAATTATTATTAGCATCAAAAATTAAAGAATTTCTACTAATAAAATTAATTGCAGAGCCGCCAGAGGTCGCAGACAATTGCAAATCATTGGTGGTAGCATTTACAACGAAATAATTTGTACCACTTGTAAGACCATTTATAGCAGTTTGACCGCTTGGAACTACATATTTTATTTCGTCACCATTACTAAAATTATGACCATTAATTGTAATTGTATTTGAGGAATAACTTGTTACAGAATTATTGTTTGCATCAATTACAGGTTTGTATTGAGCATATTCAGCAACACCGCCAGAGATAGCCCAATTGGTTCCTTTAGTCCAGTTAGCGTCAGACGCAAATACACCATTTGTAACCAAATCAGCGCCAACGGTTGTCGTCAAATCCCATTGAAAAATTCTACCATCAGTTGAACTTAATGCTATTAAGTTCTGGCCGAAATTATCAAGTTGCCAAGTACTGGCCTCTTGCGGAATGGTACTGCTTGTGACTGCTATTGGTTGTCCATAATAACCAACTCCATAAAACCCAGAACCGTAGCCAGTATTTACAATTGCATCCTCACGTCCAGCCGCCAGGTCATCGGGTGTCAAATCATATGTCACGCCGCCGCCCGTCATCGCAATCAATTGGTCGTAACTGCCTCCGGCAATGTAAGCTTGGCCAGTATTTGTTTGCCAGGTAAGCATGCCTCGGACTATATTATTGCAAAAATTAGCTTTTCTGACTGCCCAGCCGCCAATAGGTTTTAAACTGCCGTCAATCCATCTCACTAGGGATCCGTCTCGCCATCGATTTGAGGCTTCAAGTTCTGTACCATTTCGGTAAAATCCAGGTTTTAAATCTAAAGGTACTAATGCCACTACGCTACTCCTAAGAAAAAAGCATCTGAAGCATCAAAGCTGTGACTATTTGGTGTCGCGATGCCATAAGCAACTCTAATGATTTCACCGGTGCTAAACGTATGTTGGGGGCTTCTTAAAACACAACCCTGGTTAAAAGCAGATTGGTTAGAACTTTCAAAAAAGAAATGTCCGGACTCTGTGCTTGATTGTGTTGTGCCAGTTGTTGCGGCTGGATCAGTATAATTGTTAATTGGAGGACTACCTATCTGAACGAAAGACCCTGTATTACTATGAGTGCTAGGAGCTATACCTCCTGCATAACCAGTATTTAATGATGGCGTTCCATAATGGCTAAAACCAGTGACGTTAAATCTTCCGTCTGTAAAAGTATTCGATGAAAAAAGGTTAAAACTGTTCATATTATAGTACGTCATATTTGCAACGGCAGATAAACTATTTCCAAAATCTCCTACGGTAGTTGTTGTGCTAAATGTTCCCGAAGTCTGAAAGTAACCAAGTTGGGTATTATAAACTAGAGTAATAGGTTGACCAGCATATTGTTGTACTGATTGTGTAACCCACGTTTGCTCTGATTGTGACGGCCTAATACCCATAGCCTTGTCTACTGTGCTACTATAAAAATTACCTGGAGGGGAACCGCCAGGAGTTAAAATCTGCATGCCAGCTATTGCAAAATCATGCCAGTAACTAGTGGTTCCGTTACATTTAACACCAATGTGAATTCTTTTAGTTTGTCCATTTAGAGCAGATGGAACAACAAAATCTATGACATTAAAGTCTCCCGTTGAGTCTGCCGAAGTATTGGTTGTATCTATGTAACTATTTCCAAAGTTAACCATCTTTGCGTCAATTGTGTCTGGTAATGCGCTTGCACCATAAAAATCGTTGAAATCTATTTCAGTCGATAATGTGCTATTGATAGTCTTTCCAGATGCCGCTGTTAAACCTCTTATATCAGCATCATTAAAAGAAACTATTGTCGCAGTAGTTCCGCCGACCTCGGCATGAAGATCATTTAAAGAAATTGCGCCAGACGTTTGCAGAGCCATTAGGGAGTTCCATACCCTGTTACATTTCCAGACGCCACCAAATCACCAGATGAGCTGATGCTAAATCTTACTGATCCATTATATGAAAATCTTAAGGAGCCGCCGCTTTCACTTATTGACCAATTACCTAAATTAACTGTTGTTGCAGCTACTTGTCCACCTGATCCATAAATTACAGCCTTAGAGTTAACTACTTGATTTGAAACTGCGCCATCAAGAGGAGTAAAAGTTGACGAGTTTAAATGATTTACAATTGTATCTAAACTATCATTAGTGAGTTGTCCCCAAGAATTTTCTGACCCCCCGATGACAGCTTTGGTGATTGTTACAGTCATGGATAATATTCTCCTTTGATTTTAATTAATAACACAACATGGACAGACGCCCTATTTTACGTGTTAACAAATCGTTCATTTTAAGAAGCATTCGTATAAACTTTGTTTGGTATAGTAATTTCAGTGTAAGTTTCAGGCGGTATGCTAATTTCTGTGTAAGTTTTTGGCGGTATGCTTAATTCTATAAAAGGAAATGTTGCTTGATCAATGACAGGTCCGCCCATGTTAAAAACACCAGTAAAACTATAATTTTGTGATATTTGAGTAGTGCCAACAGTTGGATTATTTGTAATCACATCAGGCGCAGAAAAAACATATTCATGACTAAGTGTTGTTGTTCCAACAGTTGGATTTTGTGCAGTAACATCTGACGCTGTAAAGTTATGAACAATAACAAGTGTGGCTGTTCCAACAGTTGCGCTTTGTGTAACAACATTACTTGCCGAAAAACTATGATCTTGCGTAATTGATCCATTACCAATTGTTGGACTTTGTGACGCTACATTCACTCCGGAAAAGGCATTCGTTTGCGTAAGCGTGGGAGCGTCTATTCTTACTGTGCCTGTAAAAACGTTTGGCGCGTCAAAATTTTCATCCTCGAACATAGTGAGGTTGCCAATAGAAACAGGATTAGGAGTATAAACGCCCGACAGATTGTGTGATTGCGTTAGTGTGGCTGTTCCAACGATTGGGCTTTGTGTGACAACGTTAGTTAAACTTATACCTATTTCTGAAACACCAACATCTGAAAACGGTGCAGCGGCAATAGGATGAATACCAAACATTTATTAAGCCTCTAATGCATCAAGTCGGGCTTTGATTGCAGTGTTTTCTGTCTCAAGACTTTCAACCTTGGTTTTGAGTTCTTTAATACCCTCAACCAAAAGAGGCACAATCTTTGTATAATCTACTGTAAGATATTCTGTTTCTGTTGATGATTGAGCACTAAGAGTTTTGCCAACTGCCTCTGGTAGAACTTTTTCTAATTCTTGAGCTGAAACACCAACCTTTTGAACAGTTTCCTTTTCTATTAGATTTACAGTACCATCTGGATTTGTGCCACGGATGAGGTCTGTGACAGTATCGCTGTCTGTATAGTAAAAACCATCAAGCTGACTAATTTTGCTTAGTGCTTCTGGAATGTTATTTGATTTTACTTTTAGTCTGTCATCAGACCAACTTTGTAAGTAATAACCACCCGCATAATAAGTAGTTCCTGCTACATTTATCTGTTGGCAATATATAGTGTTAGTAGTGGTTATGTCGCCATAACTATATATGTAGCCACCATTTTGGATATTAACCTGATAAAAAGTAGGAGATGAACCATAGCTATAGCCAGATGAAACAGTTGCCCAACTTGGCGCAGAGCCAGAGCCGTTAGATTTTAGATATTGACCGCTTGAACCATTGGCTCCACCGATGCCTAATGAGCCTACAAGGTTTACACCAGTTGATGTAGTCTCAAACCTCTTAGTGTTGCTGTGAAAGAGTTCTACTGCATCACCTTCTTTTGCGACAATCATTTCTTCGTTATTAGCGGCGTTGTTAACTTGCAAACGATTAGAAGACGCAACTAACCAACCTGTGCCAGTATCAGCAATTCTGGAATGCCCTGCGGATGCGTCATGGTAAATCTCTAAATCATTACCTGTTCCAAAACGTGCCTTTACGCCATCGTTAAAATCAACGCCTGTCGCTCCACCTACTCCTGCAGGGACTGCAGACCACGTCAAACCGCCGGTATTACCAGATTGTGCCGAGAGAAAATAGCCATTGGTGGGCGTGTTACTTACTTTAAGATTGGCTTCGTCAACCACATCGTCAGCAATGACTGTAGCACCGTCAGCCGTACTTGTGACTTCGCCGCTATGATTA
>MDSV01018221.1_pt1 | contig 15170 bp, 15 predicted proteins | sample 810851 | NCBI WGS metagenome assembly MDSV01 (sample SAMN05326640, study PRJNA326480) | marine metagenome | isolation source: seawater | place: Atlantic Ocean: North East | collected 2012
GGGCAAGGGCAAGGTCAAGGTCAAGGTCAAGGTCAAGGACAAGGACAAGGACAAGGACAAGGGCAGGGTCAAGGACAGGGACAGGGACAAGGGCAAGGACAGGGACAGGGTTCGGGTCAAGGTCAAGGTCAGGGTCAGGGGCAAGGTCAGGGTCAAGGCCAACAACAAGGTCAAGGCCAATCACAAGGTCAAGGACAACAAGGCCAACAAGGACAGCAAGGTAATCAAGGACAGCAAGGACAGCAAGGCCAACAGGGTCAAGCAGGTCAGCAAGGACAACAAAGCGGTCAAGGTCAAAATGGACAACAAGGACAACAGGGGCAACAAGGCCAACAACAAGATAATGGACAAGGCCAACAGCAACAAGGCGGCGAACAAGGCGGTCAGCAAGGGCAACAAGAAGGCCAAAATCAAGGCGGAAATAACCAAAACGGTGAAAATCAGCAACAACAAGGGCAAACTCAAAACGGTCAGCAAGGACAGCAAGGTTCTCAAAACGACCAACAACAGGGTCAGCAATTGGAGAACCAAGAGCAAAACGGCGATAACGACAACGATGGCGATGGCATCCCCGATGTATTAGACAACGATGATGACAACGATGGAATCCCCGATAGTCAAGACGATTCGCCCCAAGACCACGATAATGACGGCATTGACGACCACGAAGACAATGACGATGATGGCGATGGTATCAACGATGATGAAGAAGTCAATGATGGGAACGACAACACCGACATTTACGACCACGATAATGACGGGATAGCAGACCGATTTGACTTTGACATTGACAATGATGGTATTGACAATTGGAAAGACACTTACGAAAATGGTTCGGATGCAAGCCGTGACCATGACAATGACGGGTTGAACGATAGTGTTGATACAGACGATGATAACGATAACATTCTTGATGTTGATGAAATCGGAGGCGCATGGTCGGAATACCGCTATGACCACGACAATGACGGCATTTGGGATGCTTCGGACTTAGACGATGATAACGATGGCTTATCGGATTGGTTTGAGAATAACGATGGCAACGATTTTACAGGTCAATTTGACCACGATAATGACGGTGTAAGCGATTATCTTGACGATGATGACGATGGCGATGGGATTCTTGACGAATTTGAATCGTGAATGACATCGTTTAGATAGCAACACCGACAATGGAATGTTATGTCCATTCGGAGGCAAGCCTATCAATGGGAAATTGCCGACTTAGGCCAATTACCTGCGAAACGCTTGGAAGAATTGACAAAACCTCAATCTATTTTCACATCGGGTTTCGGAAATGCTACACTCAAAGCAAGGCTACGGACAAAAGCGACTGAATATGTAGTTATCAAATACTTCGGCTCAACCCCCGGAATTACAGGAACAGGGAACGATTGGGTGCCGGGAGGCTATGTCAATTTTTCCATCGGTGTCACATCTTATTTCCTTAACCCCGATGGAAGACCCGGACAGGGGTTATCGGGAACGGCGGCACCATACCCCATCACCACGAAATTCGGCCCTGCTTTTGCTTCCGATTGGGATATTGAGATTCCACCCGATACTGATTGGGACATTAAATACTTCGTTTCAAATGGATTAGTGGATGCTACCGACAGATTCCCTGAAAACGATGTTTCATTTACAGTCGGAAATGCTTTGTGAGGTTGAGATAAATGGGACTTGCATACAGATTAGATACCACTTTTAACCCCTATACTACGCAAGGGTTGTCAAACTATTTTGTTAATTTCCCTGCGGTTCAAATCGCAAGTAAAGTCATAGACGGTGGTGATATAAATGCGGGATGCTCTTTCTTTGACCAACTGCAAACTGATAAAAACCAACCTAACGGTTGGGAGTTTCGTTGGTGTGGTAAAAAAGGAACGACCAAACAATCTTGTCAAGGTATCTTCCCCACAGGAGAATTTTGCATTAGGGACATTACCTTCGTCAATGGATATTATGCCATTGTAGGCTCTTACAAGGCCACTTTCCTTGATTTGTATGGGGCAGGTAATCATGGGGTAGCGTGGGATGGATTCTTAATGATGTATCGTGGTTTCTCCGACAATTATTTCGTTCCTTTTACCAATGATGGAACACTTAATCCCGATTTTTTGGGCGCAACAGGGATAGGCATTATTCCAATGCGAATGCCTTATGATATTTTACCATCCACCAATTCCGCTACTACCGAGGCGATGGATGATGTTGGGTTATACACGGTGGATGTTTGGAGAGGCGCACCTACAATTACGGCTGTTCCGCAACCCGGTGGTGGCAATCCGCAAGATGCCTATAACATTCAATTGTGGTTGGGTGGAACACAAGGCGTAAGCGACCCTGTGGCTCAAGGAATGACTTACACCAACATTGACCGTATTGCCTTCGGGATGGTGGGTGTTTTTGGAACGGTCACTTATCCCGATGCGGCTTCCGCACCATTAAGAGGGACTTCAACAGAATATGTGGCTACTTTTGACATAGATGTTGCACCCCCAACGATAGGGGCTTACAATTTGAAAGGAACAAAGGTATCAGCAACCACTTTTGATACAAGAGCCAATCAAACAATTAAGATGGCGTGGAGAGCCACCGCTAACGACACCTTGTATCAAGGCCCTGCGGCGGGAACTTGTATTTTGTGGCGAACTTGTGATATGGATGTTCAAATGAGCATTTCGGCTCAAGAAAGAGGTGGGTTTGGTGGCGTTTATAACTTCCAACTATACGAGAGTGGATGGCGACCTAACGGAACGAATCAATGCACAGGAGATACTTCGGCTGATGATACTACGGCGACCACATGGGGCTATTACCCAAGACGCTTCATAGATGTGCAAGGGTTCTCGGCTGAAACAACCGTTCTCGGTGGGGTTTCCCGAACTGCATATACACCTTGTTTGATGGCAGGTGATATGTGGGTGGGGACAGATGACCCATCATTAGGGAGTCCGTCAGCAAAGGTATTCCCTGCGGGTTATTCTATGTGCTTACAACCCGATAAAATCAATGCCTCCGACTTCTGTAATCTTGCGGCGGGCGAGTGCTTACAAGACCCGTATATGAACGCTTTTACCGCAGGTCTTTCATTTACGGGAAGTGGCGCAGGTGCAATTCAACCTTCCATCATTGTTCCTTCCGCCGTTCAAGCCTGTATCAAGACATCGGGCGGGGCGTTGAATTATGACAGTTTAGCAAATTCATATTTTGCCTTCACCACCGTTGCTTACGAAGAAGTCGGAATCAATTACGATAAGGCTACCCCTAACCCCTCTCAACGCCCTCCTTTGCGTTATTTTTGGGCTAACGCCATTAAATATGCCGATGGTTCAATAGGTAGCGGAATTTTCCTCTTTGACGAAAGCCCCTTTGAGGAAAGTATTACCATACAAGGTTTTGCTTTCAACGGTCAGCGTCTTTCGGGTGCAAGTGATACCCTTATTCCAATTGAAATGCCGAACAAATGGACAGCCAAGATTAGCCAAACTCGCACTTTTACTACTGATGAAGAGGCAAATGCAAAAAATATCACCCAAATGCCCGGAAATGGTGGTGGACTCACGGCTGTTTTCAATAGCCGAAATGGTGAAACCGTAGGGGTTAGAAGTAATTTCCCTCGTTTGGGTGTTGAACCTGTTGATGAGGAAACTTATGACTTTACCAAAAACGCTCTTGCTCAACAAGGGGCAAAAACTCAAGAGGCACAAGGTTGCATGGGCTACAAATCCACAGCACCTTTAGCAGACCCTTCCACGAATGGTGAACCTATTGTTGTCCTCCTTGATTCGGGCGGTGGTTGGTATAAATCAAATGCTTTTGCTATTGGCACTCCGAACTATGCTAATCCACCAACATATTCTAATTCTTTACAAAATCGGGGTGCGACTTTTAATTCCAAAATTCTCGTTGATAAGGATTCCACTAATCGTGTCGCATTAGGTTGTTCTTGGGATAATGACCGTGACCAATGGATTTTCCTTTTCGGAAATTATTCCTCCGTTGTCGCTAACCAATCATCAACTTTAGTTTCCGTGACTTCCACTTTTACCGACACCGCAAAGTTTGGTTCAGCCTATCTTGACCAAACGACTAACTTCCGAAATAGCCCCACCACCTTTAACAACATTATTTGGAAAGCATTCCCAATGACAAATAACCTTGACGGTGTTGTTATCTTTGGACAAACCAATAGTGGTTCAACCTCTATGTCCAATTCGGGAAGTATTGCTTACCTTCTCACCGACATAAGTAATTCAATTGACAGACCTCAAGAAGTATGGGCGAAAAATAGCGGAACAGGCTCACAAGCCTTACCTGCACAGGGCGATTGCGCCCAAGCGAGCGACCCTGCTACTATTGAATACACACCCTCGGACATCAATTGGTATAATCTTGACGGCTCAACAGGTCGTCAAGCGTATGTTTGGGTTGATTATATTCTCTTTGATGGTGCAGATGCCGTCATCGCTACGAAACTCCGTGAAAGAGGAATGAAAGTCACGATTGATGCTGTGGAATGGTTCAAAAGAAAGATTATCAATTCGGGTGATTTGAATATCAAACAAGAAGAAATTGAAATGTGGATGCGCCAACAACAAGATGAATTCCAAATGATGATGCGAGATGCGGAAAGGCAAGGTCGTGTTCGTAAGAAAAAGAAGCAAGTGTCGGCTTATGGATTATCCATATTGGATGCTATCAATACCGACTTTGAAGATAAGGAAATTCAAGAGTTTATGGAAGATTACTTACCGAAGTCCCGACCTCCAACTCCCGAAGAAGAAATGATTGAGCGACAAAGAAAGGGTGGTTATTCCCCACAAGCCAAATCTTACTTTGACGAAGTTTTTGAACAGTAAGCAAAATGCGGCTTCTCAACCGGGAAGACGAAGCAAATTTCCGTTTTTAGGTAATCTTATGAGCAATTTATCCGAAATTTTAGATATGTGAAGCGAGAAATAAGATATAAATGCGGTGTGAAATTGAAACCGAGTGGGAACTCCCGATGTGCTTAGATAACATTTGCACACCTATGGAGATACCTATTTCATCCGATTTTATGATTCGCACTATTGAAATCAATTCTTCCGAAAGTCCCCTTTCACACTTATGTTCTGTTTCCGTAGCCTTTGGAAAAGAAATGGTATATGATGGCCCGATTGGAGAACATGGGTTTATCATGCAAATTACCGAGTTAGAACCGAAAGGGAATTACACCCTTAAAATAGCGGCCAATTGTTCTAAACTTCATGCACTTATCGGTGAACCAATTGAACCCGTAAAGATTGTCATTAAGGGATATGAAGAAATTGAAGAAGGCATATCGTTTGAAGATGATTTTACATCGGAGTGGGCATAGTGGAAATTTGTGCAAAGGAAACAGTAGGGCAATCATGGGATTGTTTAATGGAGTCCAACGGAGAATTGCTTCCCTTCATTCTTATGCTTGAATGCTTCTTTTGGTTATTCATCATAGTGTCGGGACATTTCGGTTTCAAAGAATTCCGTGCATGGCGAAAAAGAAAATCAATAGAAAAGCAAATGAAGAAGGATTATGACAACAAGTGGAACTAAGAACAATTAGATACCCAACACCCCCATTCTAATCTATGCTGATTCTTTTCACAGGGAAAGGTGGCGTAGGAAAATCCACGATTTCCGCTACTACGGCGGTTCATCATGCTTCGCAAGGAAAGAAAACTATCCTCGTTTCCTCCGACCCTGCCCACTCAACAGACGATGTTATCGGACAAAAGATTGGTTTTTCACCAACGGAAATCGGAGAAAATCTTTGGGGGCTAAATATCAATGCTGAAACGCAAGCAAAAGAGTTTTTAGAAAGAATGAATGAAGGTATGATGAAATTAACGGCTAATGTTCCCGGATTTGACCCCGAAATTTTAGGCGATATGGCGGGATTTCCGGGTATGGAAGAGTATTTCGGCATGGAAATGATTTATACGCTGATGACCGATGCAAGTTATGATGTTGTAGTTTTTGATACTGCGCCTACGGGACATACTTTGAAGATGCTAACTGCCCCCGATGCCATTCGTGCTTTCATCCTCCGTATTTTACGAATGAAGGCCAAAATAGAAAACTTGAAAGGTTTTGTTTTCCGTAAGAAATCCCAAACGGCAAAGGTCGTGAAAGAATTAGAGGAAATATGTGACCGAATTGAAACTTTCAAGAAAATGTTGCGTGGTGATGATTGTTCTATTAACTTAGTTTCTATCGCTTCCGAAGCAGGGTATCAAGAATGTTTCCGAACCATCAAATTTTTGAATCAAATTGAATTACCTGTCAAACACATCCTCGTTAATCAAATTGTTCCCGATTTCGGAGAAGAGGTTTGGGCTACGGTGGATGAAAACCCTGCCGCCGCCATGACGCATCGGAGATACCAAATCCAACAACCTTACTTAGCCCAATACCGTTCCCTTGCTTCGGATTATCAAGTTAGATTAGTCGGAATCACTCATGTTCCCTTTGAACCGATGGGATTACCTGCCTTAGCCAAATTATCAACCCTCGTATGGGGTTCTAAGGGGATGATGTAATGGATATAATAACTTGGTGGATTTCTTTATTAACTATCTTTTTCATTATGGAATCGGCGTTAGTTTTATACTTCGTAAGATGGATTTTATGGCGTTGGAATGGCTCAATTCAAGAATTGTTAGTAGCACACTATTCAGATAGTGAGTCGGACAATGAAGAATAATGCGCCTCACATTTGATTGGGATTCGGTGGGTCTTGAAGACACTATCGTTCAAAACGGTTTAGCCAAGTTATCGGAAGATTTTCCTACTTATGATATTTATTATCGGATTTCGTCTTCGCAGACAGGAATTCATGCCATCGTTTCTCCCCCAAATTCACAAACCCCTACACCATTAGAGATGGAAAGTGAGAAGGCGTTGGACTACCGAAAGGAGATGGTATCTTTTGGGTTGGAAGATGAATGGCGATTGAAAGGAGATATTGTGAGAGTTAGTCGTGGATTACCGACCTCTCAATTGTGGGAGTGGAAGGATGGAAAGCAAGCGGGTGCATGGGTGAAATACAATGTTGAGTGAGCAAGAGCAAAAGGAAATGGCTATGGTGTTTGAATTACAGGCCGCCCAAGAGCATCTTGTTTGGATGGTTGAAGAAGTTGGAGAAACCGTTGATGGAATGAAAGTGGTGAAGGCTCTTATGGATGGTCGGAAGGTCTATTCTGTGCCTAAACAAAAATGAAGGTTTAGATACAAGTTTCCCCTATACCTATACTATGAACGCAACCGAAGAAATGCGATATTGGCCTCGTCTTGGAATTTATGTCACCCGAACTGATGCGGAATCTTATTGTTCCAAAGTGGGAGGACAACATACCCACCTTGATGACGACCTTGAGGAATTCGTTCCTGTATCAACCCATGATGAAGATGCTATGCGAACAGAAGTCGCTCATCTTTTTGAGAATCCTCCTTTGGAAGCCCCTCCGCTTTCCGAGGACATTGAAATCATGTTAAAAGCAATTCAGTTTGAAGAAAACCGTGTTGCTACAATCAAAAAGTGGATTAAGGAAGATGGCATGGATAAGCAAGAAGCCAAAGACCGTTTTCAACAGGAAATGGATTCATTGGTTCGTGAGGCTCTTGACCTTCCCGAAGAAACTGAACAAGAAACCGAGTATCGTTTGAGAGCAAAGGCTGTTCGTGATGAAAACGAGGCTCGCAGGTTGGCGTTGGAAAATGCAAAAGACGAAGAAGAATGAGGCGGGTCAATTGACCGCTTCTCGCCCCCTTGATATGACCGAAACATTGGTCTTTATCATTGTGGATTATATGCTTGACCATAATGGCTACGGATATTCCACTCAAATTTCGGAATATGTAGTTTCTAATTACCCACGAAGATATACAAGTCGTGAAGTTGTAGGAATCCTACGAAATCGCCCGATGTTTTGTCATGCTCAATCCAATGAAAGACGGGCAGGTAAAAAGTGGCGACTTGATTTGCTCGGATGGGACAGATATTTGAAAAACTCAAGAAACAAAGATTTGCCTTCCAAAGCCGAATCTTGGAAATTACCCGAAAAGGTTATCAAACTCAAAATGGCTCAAATTGCGGCCACGCTAACGGCTCTTGAAGGTTTAGACCCCGATAGTGTGGATTCCGTCTATGAGGCTATTTCCGCCGTGTGGTCATAGAAAAGGCTAAATAGTGGAAAACATGACGATTGCTTATGGGGAAGGGTTTAGTGCGGCGCATCGCTGTTGAATATGATGTCGTAAAAGAACGAGATATTAAGATGGGGAGGTCGGAAACGAAATCAATCATCAAAAGAATTATTTCGTGGAAGGGTGAGCATGGCAAAATGACTTGGAAAGAAGTCAAATGCCCTCAAAAATCATTCTATGGTATCAAGGGATATTACAACACATTGGGAGTATCTGTCCTATTTTACAATCGGACAACGAACAGGTGGCACAAAAACCTCCCAAATTGATGAACCTTTAGATAACAAGACCGATAATGGTTGTCTATGTTCTTCGTGAGATGCTACCGAAAAGGTGCGGCAAAATCGGGAACAACAAATCTTGCTGAATGGGATAATTGTCCCAATCTTAACGACTTTGTTTCCCTGTGCGAAGCCAATGGCGAAGGAAAATACATTCTATTTCAAAGAGGAAAAGGCATTCGTGGAATGAAGAAGGTCAATGAATACATTGTCGCTAAATGTGACTCTCGTAGGGAACAAAATCGGGCGAATAATGGGTCAATGTCCGATTTATTGGTATTTGCGGCAGAAGAAATAGGAATTGATGCACCTACTTTTGCATTGAAAAAGAATGTTAAGGCTGACACTTTGGAAGATTCCGAATTACTTGATGTTATGGAATCTATGGTGGATTCTAAAATTTCTAATGCCGAAGAGTTTGAATCATTTTCTAAAGACCTCAAAGCCATGCTATCCGAAATAAGAAAGCGTGGTATGTCTTCCGAAGGGTATTCCGAAGCAGTAGCCAAGAATGCCGAAGGAGAGTCCCTTGCTACAAAAGGAATGGGCTTTGCGGCAGGTCTTGTAGTCGGTGGTTTAACAGGCGTAGGGGCTACCGCCTTTCACTACCGAAAGAAAATTGCCGACATGGAAGAACGCTTTGGCGCACTTGAAGCATCTATGGCTGAAACCGAGAAAACAGTCAAGAAGCAACAAGTGGAAATGGAAAAAGAAAAGAAGGCTACCGAAGCGGTTCGTCAATTTGACAATCGTTTGAATTTGGATGCTTCTTTCCTCAAAAACTTCAACGGTAATAATGGCCCGCAGTATTGAAGTGATTAAGTATGGAAGAAACCCTTGAGTTTAATGCCGATGTGTTGGCTAATTTTAGACAAATGCTGTCTAATACCAAAGATACTCTTGCCCACACCCAATTTCATAATTTTGTCGGGAAAATTGATGTTTCCCCAACCAAGCGTTTAGAAAATTCCTACAAGAGCCTTTTCAATGCTTTAGACAAATTTTCCCACAACGATATGCCTAAACTTCTTCGCCATCGTTTTCTTTTTGATGTGCTAAAAGCGAGTCCCAAGAAACGAGAAAGGGATTTAAGGCGAATTATTACTCATTATTGTGATTTTATCCAATCCGCAGGGAGTGGAAACACCGTAGCCTCCCGTTCTAATGTGGTTCGCATGGCTCAATTGATTCAAGATTCCGTAGCCGACTTGCATAATCTTGATATTGATAAGAAAGATTCGCATTTTCACACCCTTTGGATTCAAGAATTAAGAGAACGATTAGATACAAAGGACAACAAGTGAGTCGTATGGATGATGTCGCAGACGGTGAATACCGACCCCGTTCCTTTGAAGAACACTTTAGACCCGATGCTCGTTCCGATTATTCGGACTTGATTACCAAAGAGTCCCCTATCCCGCCCCGAAGTGAAACGAAGAAGGAAGAAAAACCCAAAAAGGGTAAAAACATTGTGGAACTGCTGACAGGTGGCGAAGATTTAGAGAAATTCGCTCGTCAATTGAACCTTGACCCCGAAATGGCGGAAAAGATGCTCGTTCCTTTACTTTCCCTCCTTGATAAATATGGTGTAGGGGAAACCGTCACCGCCTCCCCAAGAGTGGAACAAGCCACAAACGCCTTTGAGGTTATTCGTGATGTTGCCCCTGTCATTAGAGGGGCGGCCGAATTTATTTCAGGAAGGAGAGCCGAGTTAGAATCAACAGACCTTGAATTCCTTGAACGAATTAAGGAGGCACAAGGAGTCGCTGATGCTTCATTATTTGATGACGAAGACGAGGACTTATTCATGGTAGGTGAATCAGTAGCCGAAGAACCTGTCGTTCAAGCACCCGTTGAACCACAACCCGAACCGCTTAACTTGGATTCCTTTAACGCTCAAGATTGGGGAAACTTTTTTGCTTCCGAAGGGTCTATGGCCCCACCCGAAAAGAAGTATGATATTGTAAATAATGATTTAACCGATGCCTTAGATGCTCAACATCTTGCGGTGGAAGCGTGGGCGAAAAAAGAAGGTATGGTTGTCCGTGAAAAAGTGCAAAATGAAAGGTCGGGTAATAATTACGATTTAGGAGTCCGAACCGATTATCACAATATGGAACTTGGAAATGCCGAAGCAGGTGTGCCTTCAACCTTTGCGGAAGTGAAGGGCATGAATACTGATTCATTTGCCATTGTTGATGTTTCCGATTTGGCTTCAAGTCAAGGACTATCCATGAATGAAATTATGGAAGCGGATTCACAAAGAAAAATTAACAAACAAACACAGGAAGAGTGGGAAACTGAACCGATTGATATTTCCGAATTCGTGGAAGATGAACCAATTGTTGATTACGCCGAAATGGAAATTCCCGAAGAAGCCCAAAAATACGACCCTATGGAAGTAAAAGGCTACGATTTACCCGACTTTGACATCTATGAAGTGGATTTAGAGGGTGGAGAGGATGACTAATCCCGTATGGCGACATTATGTTGCTGAAATGATTCCGACATGGCTAACTTGGTGTCGGAATGTTCACTTACCATCCCACATTGATGTGATGAATCGCTTTATTGCTCTAAATCCCGGCTATATCCCTGTTAGGGCTACTACCAATCCCGACATCGCTATGGTGCGAGATATGCTTTGGGATGAGAATTTCATTTTAGGATTGTCCGATAAAGGATTAGCAGTATGGGCGAATGGAACAGTCGGTGAATTGGTGGATGAAATGCGACCTTATGGGTTCAAGTTTCCCGAAATCGCCACCATTTGCGATTTTTTAGATTCAAACTTGACATGGTTTGAGCGTGTTTATGCTTTTGGAAGGGCTGATATAATCAGTTTTCTCCGAGAACAGGGGCGAAACATCTAAAGATGGCCGATTTACAGACCAAGATAGCCGATTTACAAGAGGCAGGTATTAGATAGTCGGTTAATCAATCTCAATCTATGGCGAAAACCACTTCCATGTTTGCTTCTTTGGAAGGACTTCCGACTGAAATGGGCAACGGTGAGGTCTTCAAAAAGATGAAGCCTGTTTCCACAGGTATTGGCCTTCCCGCTAATGATGGAGATAGGGAATTCAAAAAGAAATATGACGAAGAACGCATGGTGGTTGATACCACAGGATTCACCGTTTTCGTTTCTATGCCTATCAGCGAACTTGATAGCCTTTTCTATCCCGAAGGCAACAAAACCCCTCCGATGACTTACTTTCGCTTCAAAATTGGCGAAACACCGACTTACTCGTTCTATTTCGGAGATTCCGCACCATCCTACCCGCTACTTGGGACAAATGTGAATGTGGATTCTATTGTAATTGATTCTAAGAAAGATTCACTTGTAGTTAATTTCGGAGAACTCGTTCCTTCATTCAACATCGTAAAAGGCAAGATGAAGTGGGCGTATGCTGATGAATTGGCTACCAATGGCTACTTCTATTCCCCAAGAGATTCGGGCTTTGATGCAACCCTCGTAGGAATAGCACCTTACAACCAAGAAAACGCAAAACTTTTCCGTGATAATGCGGCGGAGTTAGAGCAAATTATTCCTAAATTGGTAAAGGGCGGAGATGGAATGTATCTTTGGAATGCTGACAAGGCAAAGGCTCATTATGGGGCGCAATCATTTACCTTTGACACTAACTTGGATAAGGAATTCCTTTTACCTTCAAAAGTGGATTTCTCTAACATTGATGCCCTTGATACCAAAAACTCCTATGTTTCGTTTAGCATCTCCGTTGAAAACAAAGCCAAGCGAACCAATAACTACACAGGAAGGCATAGTGGTGATTCTTCCTACCTTGTCAATCTTCAATTTCCCGGCGATGAGGAATTGCTTGCACCAATGGGTGTCGGAGATGATGGAACAACGGTGGCTTGTGGAATGGAATCACCCGCAGGTCGTGTTTTGAAATCAATCACTCCTGTTATGAAAGGTGGCGATGTGGAACAAGTCAAGTTAGAATTCCGTGATGGTTCAACCTATATCTTCCCCGATGCTGAAACGGGATTATTTACTGCTACGGATAAACAATTCCCCGACCAAATGCTTGAAGGTAAAGTAATGAATATGATTGTCGGTATCGGTTCTCCAAAGGAACAACACGCTGTTGAAATCGCTACTCGTCTTGAGCAAGATGTGGACATTAGCAAGACCGTTATGGTTGATGGTAAATCCCAAACAAAAGCGATTGCATGGCGCACCATGAATCCTTCCGCTTTGAAAGTTATTGTGCCTAACCCCGATGGTAAGGGAAGCAAATTGATTACCATTCCATTGACAAAGGAGGCTTAAAGATGAGCGAATACGATGACATTGATGCACTAACAGGTGGAAAGGCTATTGAGTCCACCCTATCTCCCGAACAAACATTGAAGGGAAAGACATATTCCATACCTCAAAGAATTAAACCTGCAAAGGAACAAAAGTTTCAAGGTGGTAATTCGGCAAGTAAGATTTCCGCCGACCCTCAAAACGAAACTGTGGGCGGTATCATTCATGGTCTTGATATTTACAAAGAAACAGGCGACCCGGATGCTTTAGAATTGGCTCGGAAAAATGCCGATGCTTCCCCTGCCCCCGAATTCTTGAATGATTTCATTACTGAATATGTTAAGAACGGTGGTCAAGATGACAAAAATTGGATGTATGTTCGCCGTATTCATGCAGGTGCGAAGGGTAAGAAATCCCCTGTCACCGTTGAACTCTCCTATGATGCTGATGGCGATTTGAATGTAGTGTCCGTGCCTAAAGATATGATTTATGCGGTGGATATGCGGTCTTGGAAAAACTCTAATCTTTTACCGACCCCAAGCACCGATTCCACCCCTTCACCTTCACAAGTGGGAGAATCCGTTGAATCCGTTGGAAATCCCGCCCCTGTCACACCCGACAATAACCCTGTCGCTGATGTGGCTTCCACTCCACAAAACCCGATGGCTGATGAGGTAGCCCCCGTTGATAATGACAACCCCCTCGCTGACCTTATTGGAGGAAATATGGTTGCAGGTTTGAAACAATTGGGACTTCTTGATGGTGTCAAGGTTGCCGATGTTAAGATGGAAGATTTCAAAGTCATTCAAGGAACAAACAAGCCCTTCAAGATTATCGGTGCAGGTGGCGAAGAAATGGAAGTCGGCACGATTATTTCCCGGTCATCTTTCGGCCCGCAAGGACAAAAAGGCAATTTTACTGCTTTTAGTCCCGAAAACATGGGAGATATTCTGTATGAGCAAATCAGTATTTCATTGGAAGAATCCAAGAGCGAGAGCAATACATCCGTCATGGTGGAACAATTGCGAAACATTAGAAAGCACATGGATGCTCTTTCAAGAGTATTCGGTTTTGACGACCCAAAGCAATTAGAAGCCTTCTTTTGCGCTTGGCTAATGAAAGATTCAACCTGTCGTCTTTCGGGTATTCCCGGAACAGGTAAGACAACCGTTATCAATTCGGCGGCGACCTTGTTAGCCAATTCTTATGGTTTCAATGTAGCCCCTCGTTATCTTGCTAAGAAAGCCTCTCCTATTGGTAGCCCTCACGAATACCTTGTTTTCCCTGCGGGTATGACCTATGCGGTGGATTATTCCGACAAAAATATGGAAGCGGTTCGCCGTGAATGGGAAGATTGGAGATTTACCGAATGGAAGTTAGGCTCACGCAGGTCGGGTGCTTATCTTTACGATTTCCGATTCCTACAACGCAAGTCCGATGCGGGATATTCCAAACATCCTATGAGTCCCGAAGCCTTCGCTGAATTACTTCTTGCTTCCCCCGATATGGATGGGGACAGAATAGGAATGACTATCACTTCAAAAGCCGTGCCTTACAAGGACTTGGTGGACTTATTCGGTGAACACGGTGCATCAGTCCCTAACGATGTCACCGATATGGGCGGTTTTGCTCAAATCTTGGGAACACCCCTCGCTACCGATGCGGGAGGAAACGAAGGATTCGCTATGCGAAACTTCCTTTTGGAACACTTCTATGATTCACGACTTGGTTCAAAGCGTGGTGGAAGCGATGCCAAATTAGATTTGATTTCCGCCGAAATGCTACATGAATGTGGAATTGCTAAGATTGACTACGATAAAAGAGCCGAAGAAATTCTTTATGGTGTTGAAATCCGTCAAATTACAGAAGAAAATCCTCTAACTCGTCAAACTGTTGCTTCGTATTCTTTTGACCCGACTCCACGACCTGTGGTGACGCAACCTGTCAAGTTCTTTAACGAAGCCAACCGTAGCGGTAGCGGTGTTGAAGATGCAATTCTTGGTCTAATTGCTGAAAAGACCGTTGAATATCGTGGACAAACTTTCACATCGCCGTCTTTCGTGGCATGGATGGACACCAACCCTCACCAAAAAGGAAACGATTTGGCTTTCGTGGACAGAATTGATATGGAATTGCTCTTTGGAACATTGTCCCTCGGTGGCCGTTTCAATACTTTGCTTTCCCGATACGCCACAGGCGCAAGAGGCTCAACCCCCGAAATCCAATTGATTAAGCGTATGTTGCCAAACAAAGGTGATGAGCGTTTCATCGCCCCAATGCGCTTTGAGGACTTGAGTAGTGTTTGGAGAACCATTGGCGATTTACCATTCAATTCATCGGGTGCAGGTGAAGATAAACAAGGCGCACTTCTTGACATTTCA
>MDSV01242247.1_pt1 | contig 15170 bp, 12 predicted proteins | sample 810851 | NCBI WGS metagenome assembly MDSV01 (sample SAMN05326640, study PRJNA326480) | marine metagenome | isolation source: seawater | place: Atlantic Ocean: North East | collected 2012
AAATCTGTATTTATATTTATATTGCTCGAAAATAAAGCTGATTGAGAATACCATTTATTTTTAAAAATTATCGTATTTGGTGGACTAAAAGAATGACTTCCTGGTTTATAAACTATTTCCAAAGGTATAATGACATTTTTAAAAATAATATCTTTAGGATTTTTACCGGTATCCGCGTGTAATCTTAAAGGATATCTTGAGGTTATAATATGAGGCTGAAAATCATTTACATAAAATTCTCCAATCGTGTCCTCGATTTTTTTTCTTATTTTTTTTAATTTTTCTGTTTGATGAAACTCAAAAAATATTTTTGTACTTTCTTCTCGATCTACTGATTTACTTTTACCTACTGATTTATTTTTTAAATTTCTAAGATGATCAAGTATTTCCTCTGCATCACTTGTTGATATGAAATTTTCGATACAATTAATACCAGTTTCATGGCTTTTAATTTTTTCTAGAATAGATGGTGAAAATAATACACTCATAAATTTATGTTAATTTAGGACCAAGTTTTTTTGTAAAATTTATATTCTTTGAAAACTTTCTTAAAATTTTCTGCTGTATTTTTTGAGTTGCAATATTCGTCATAAAATCTTTTAGCATCTTTTAACTTTTGGTCATTTTCTGTTTTATTTTTTATAATTTCATAATATCTGTCTTTAAAAGAATTAATATCACTAATGTCAATTTCTGTTAAAAAACTTTGTAATTTATTATCCGACAAACCTTTTGTATAAAAAATATTTTTTTCAAAATAAAATGCTTCATACATTGGTATTGTAGTATGGCCTACAAAAGAGGGCATTATCACACCAAAACATTTTAGATATAACGAAATTAACTCTAAGTCATCCAAATAATTGAATATTTTTATATAATCTTGCAATTGATATTTTGTAATTTTATTTTTTATAATTTCCAAATTACCTTTATCAAAACCGCAAAATATAAAAAAAATATCTTTAATATTAAATTTTTTAAAATCTGAAGCTATGTCAACTATATACTGATGATTTTTATGTGCCCAAAATTGTGCTGGATAAATTAAAATATTTTTATTTTGAGGAATATCTAGCTCTTTGAAAGTTTTATCATAATCGAAATTTTTATTTTTTTCATAAATATTTGGTAAAGTGAAAGCATAAGGTTGAACAATGATTTTATTTTTTTCGGCATTAAATAATTTGATTAATAAATCTTTATCTTTTTCTGCACCCACAAAAACTTTAAATGAGTTCTTTATAGCATGATAAATAATATAATCCCTTGTTTCACTATCATGTTTTCCTTTATATTCTGGAAAAAAACCATGAGTTCTATGCTGCATCGAAAGTAGCATAATTATAAAATTTGTTTCATTAACCAAAGTAGAGGTCTCATATGGCGCATTAAAAAATATTAAATCGAACCTTCTTGATTGCAAAAAACTTTCGAAACTATTTTTAATTGAAAACTTTTTATATAATGCTTTAAAAAAATTAAATTTAAGTATGAATTGTTCCACTCTAAATCTCAAACCTTTTTTAAATATAATACATTTTGATCCCTTGCTCTCTACAATTTTCTTTTGTTCTTGATTGGGCACTATGTATGTAAAATCATAATTATTTTTTAAATATGTGTTAAATATTTCAATTAAACTTATATTTTGGTGGTGAGCACCGCCTGTGCTTTTTGATGTTTCAAAATAAATTCCTACATTCATATAATATTACACTTCCTAATTAATGCTATTTGTTTTGTAAATCATTTAATTTAAATTTAGTAAAGTTTGATGATTTTGATAATTCTTGAAAATTTAGACAATGTCTATTTTTGTTTTTAAATTGAATATAAAAGTTTTTCTTAAACTGCTGATTTTTCATAGTATTTTTATTCTTTTTAAGGATATTATAACTCAATTTCCAAAATTTTTTTTTATCAAAAGAACCTCTAGTTTCTAAATTTGGTATATGATCATTTTGTAACTTTGTTAAGCTTTTTATTAAATACCAGTAAAGACCTGCTCTAAATTTTTTATTTTTTTTCAACTTCTTAATACTTTTTAAATTTTTTAAAATTTTTTTATAATCATCAACACTCTTTGGTGAAATAGTAAAATCAAAATTTGAATATCTTGTATCTGCAACAGTTACTACTGGTATACCCAGTCTAGTATATTCATATCCAGCACTTCCCCCAAAACTTATAACCAAAGAAATAAATTTACTTAGTTTATTAATATTGGATTTATCATCCATTAGCCTTATGTTTGGATTATGTTTGATTAATTTGTCAAATATATTTTTTGTAGTGATTTTGGTATTATAAAGTTTTTCGCTTGGATGAGGTTTAATTATCCAGTTTACATTATTAACTTTTTTTATAATTTTTAATGTCTCTACAAACCAATCTATTGGTGTAGGGTAGATTCCCCAATCATGAGTTAATAAATTATCAACAAAAACATTTGGTAGTATAAGTATATTATTAGACCTTTTATTTAATTTATAAAAATCACAAAAATCTTTTTTATTTTTAAACGTAATTAATTTTTTTTTTGGCAAATCATCATAAAATTTTGTTTCACCATGACCAACTTGATTGTTTAATGTATCTTTTTTTATAAACGACTCTATTTTTCTTTGCAGCAATGGTTTGAAGTTTTTATTTAAATATTTAAATAATTTTAAAGAATATTTCATTCTGTGACTGTTTTTATTTTTAAAATCGTCAAAACATCTGATAGCAATTGAATTTTCTTTCCTTGCTCCAAAATAGGCGAATACTGGTATTTTTTTTATAAGTGAATTTTGAAAAAAAATTCTATTAGGTAAAAATTGAATTTCTGCCATTACTAAATATTTTATATTTTTGTCTGAAAAAATTTTTTGAGACTGATCGAATGATTGAAGGCTTTTTGAAAGCCCTAAGTAAAAAAGATAATTATCATCTTTATCTGGAAATTCTTTTAAATAATTTCTAACTGTAAATTCATAAGCTGCTTTTCCAATTTCTATTCTTTTATATTTAAGTTTAATTAATTTTTTTTGTAAATTTTGCTCTGGTAAAAAATTTATAGATTTCAAAAAATATAAAAATCTTTTAAAGATATTTCCATTTTCAACTACCTCAAATTTTTTAATTGAAAAACTTTTTGCAATAAATTTACTTAGCAAATCATAATCATTAATAATTGCTTTGCAATCGCATTTAGAAAATTCTCTTAAATGGCCCGCTATCATACATTGAATCATTGCATACATTGGATGAGATGAAAGTGTTAAATCAACTAAAATAATTTTATTATTTGTTTTTTCTTTCTTTTTCCAAATCAAACTATTTTCTTTAAGATATTTATTTAAATTTTTTTCTCTGAAAGGAGAATTTGAATTATTAAAAAAATAATAAAATATAAATTTAGATAAAGATACATCTTTTACAAAATTGATTAAAAATTTAATTCTACTTTTAATCAATTTGATTTCTGTAAAAAAAAAATTTAGAATCAAAAATGTTTTTTTCATTATTTAGTTATAAAAAAAATGTTCAGTTTCCTAACAAAGCATTTAGTCCAAAAAAAGACAAAATAATTACTATTTAATAATTGACTTTATTGTAAATTAATCAATATATTTAATTTATTAATATTAATATAATTTTTTAAATGACATTATTGGTTGCTGAAATTGGATGGAACTTTTTAGGAAATATTTCTCTAGCTAAAAAAATGATATTTTATGCAAAAAAAGCTGGGGCTGATGCAGTTAAATTTCAAATTTGGGATCCAAAGTATTTAAAAAAGGGACCTTGGGATAAAGATGGAAGAAGAAAAATCTATGAGAAAGCTTATTTAAATCAAAAAAAATACAAAATTTTAAAACAATTTTCAAAAAAGAAGTCAATAGTTTGCTTTGCATCTGCATTTAATTTAAATGGTCTAAAAATATTAAAAAAAATGCAAGATAGATGGGTTAAAATTCCATCTCACGAAGCATACAATTTAGATCTAATTAAATTTGCCTTAAAAAATTTTAAAAAAATATTTATATCAGCTGGATGTTTAAAAAAAAATGAACTAGACAAACTTATTAAATTAATTAACTCAAAAAATAAATATAAATCAAAAACTATTTTACTTCATTGTGTAAGCAGCTATCCTCTTAATGTAGAAAATTGCAACTTTCAAAAGTTTAATTATATAAAAAAAAAATTAAATAAAGTTGGGTATTCAGGTCATTTAGAAGGAATAGAAGACTCGGTTTATGCTTTGTATAATGGAGCAAGTATTATTGAAAAACATTTTACCACTAATAACAAATTACCAGGAAGAGACAATAAGTTTGCATTGAATTTTGCCAGTTTCTCATCGTTAAATGATTTTAGAAATAATTTTAAAAAATTTAAAATTAAAAAAGGTTTAGGCTTGCAAAATTGTGAAAAAGATATTTTTAAAAACTATAGAGGTAGATGGTCAAAAAATCTAATTTAATAGCGTCAATTATCATAAGAGGAAAAAACGAGGCTAAATGGCTTAAGATACTTATGCCTATTTTACAGCAGCAAACGGTTAAAAATTATGAGATAATTTTTTGTGATAATAATAGTTCTGATAACTCAATAGAAATAATTAAAAAATATAAAATTAAAAAAATATTAAAATTTAAAAAATATCTACCGGGAAAAATTTTAAATTTGGGAATAAAAAAATCAGTAGGAAAATATATTTCTATCTTATCCTCTCATTGCATACCAACTTCAAAAAACTGGCTAAAAGAACACATAAATAGTATTGAAAGAAATAATAAATTTGCTGCTGTATTTGGAAAACAAATTCCTCTTCCGGGTACTTCTGTACAAAATTTAATAGATTTAGATATAATTTTTAAAAATGAAGAAATACTATATTCAAAAGATCCCTATTTAAATAATGCTAATTCAATTTATAGAGCAAATATACTAAAAAAAAACTTATTCAACAATACATTGACAAACATAGAGGATAGAGATTGGGCAAACAAAATTACTCAAAAGGGATATAAAATATTATATAGTGCAAAATCTGAAGTTTATCATCTTCACGGAATTCACCAGCATAATCACAAATCTATTAGATCTAGGAATACATATAATATTTTAATAAAAAAATATTTAAATAAATGGAAAACATGTTCTTTTTTAAGGACTAATAACTTTAAATATTGTCTAATAATAAATGCAAGAAGAGAACATGACTTTATAAAATTCAAAAGAAAATTAGGTGCATATTTAAAAAGAACTAATAAATTTAGTAAATTAATAAATAAAATAGTAGTTATTACAAATTTTAAAGTTAATAATAATAAAAATATTTACTATATCAAAAGTTCTAAATTTTTAGAAAAAGACCTCATAAATATATACAAAAAATTTAAAAAAGATTGGATTGAAGTGAATTATTTAATTTATAATAATCTCTCAGAAAATTCAGATTTCAATAATTTAATAAAATTAATAGACGAAACAGTCTATTATAGTCATGACTCTAGTGTTTATGGTGAAATAATAAAAGAAAATTTTTTAATTCATTATAAAGGTCAAGAAACTTTTAAAAGTACTAGATTAAATGATGCGGGAAATAAGCCAAAAATAACACTAATAAAATTATCAAAAGGGTCGATAGCTGACGTTGACTATTTAAGAAATGGGAAGCTTATTTCAGACAAAACTTTTATCAGATATATATGAAAAAGAAAATTCCATGTATTTTATTAGCTAGAAAGAATTCTAAAGGAATTAAAAATAAAAACAGAATAATTATTTCTGGAAAATCATTAATAGAACATTCGATAGACTATTTAAAAAAATCAAAACTGATTGACGATATTATAGTTTCTACAGATGATAAAAAAATTGCTAAAATTTCAATGAAAAAAAAATGTTTTACAATATTTCCTAGACCAAAAAAACTTTCAACTGACTCTGCGTCTTCTGAGGTAGCTTTAAAACATGCACTAGAAATATATGAAAAAAAAAATGGAAAAACTGAAATTACAACATTTATTCAAACTACTGAATTTTTTAAACCACAAAAAATTTTAGATGATTGTATTAAAACTTTAATTAAAAATAAAAAAATAGATAGTTGTTTTGCGGCTTATAAACAACATAAGAATTTTTGGACTAAAAGGAATAGTTACTTATCAAGAATTTCATCATTTACAGAAAGATATAAACCTAGACAATTAAAAAATCCAATTTATAGAGAAGATACAGGCTTAGGATTAGCCACTAAATCAAAATTTATCAGAATGGGTGAAAGAATTGGTAAAAAAGTTAAATGTGTGCCCTACTCTAATCCCTTGTTCAGTTTAGATATAAATACATATGAAGATTTAAAACTTATTAAAAAAATTTTAAAATAATCTTTTGTTACTTTTGATGGATTTTATGTTTAGAATACCAATAATCAGATAGAGAGTTTTTAATTGTTATTTTTTTTTTGTAATAAATAATGCTCTATTTAAAATAATAAGATCGAATTTGCCAATTTTCTGAATATTAAAAAGCAGCCAAAAAATATTTTTTATAACTTTTTTTAAATAGGAAAATTTTCTTAGTGTAAACGCTTTATACGATAAGACATCAAAGTTAAGAGACTCTAAAGTCTTAAAAATGCCTTTTATGTTAAAAAAAGTACAACTAGTTGGGTCATACGGACTCTCTTCAACTGGAATGTAAATTAAGGGTTTTGACTCTATATTTTCTATTATAGATGTCTCTAATATTAAAAAACTATTATCATTTAATAACTCATAGCATTTTTTTAATGACGTTATTGGTTCTCTCAAATGATAAAGAACGCCAAAAAATAATATTATATCAAACTTTCCAAAATCTGCCTCGGTCAAATCATAGATATTCATTTCAAACATTTTTACTTTTGATTTAAAATGAGGAATTAAAAATTCAATTGCACCTTTAGACAAATTGTTATCAATGCCAATTATTTCCTTAGCACCTCTTTTTTCTGCGTAAAAACAGAAGATTCCATCTCTACAGCCAATATCTAAAACTTTTTTTCCATTAAAATCAATTTTATCTAATTCTGAGAAAATTTTTCTGTGGCTGTAATGCTCGTTATCATCTTCACGCGTATAAATATTATCCGAAATCTTTATCTTATGATAAAAGTTATATTTTTTTATTTCTTTTTCAATTGATTTAGACATATTTATTTATTTTTTCCATTAAATTCTATTAATTTTTTTTCTTGAATTTTATAAACTTCATCAAAATTTTTCAAATTTTCAACATTATGAGTTATGAATAAAATTGTTTTATTTTTGATATTTTCTATTTCATTTATTATTTTTCTTTCTGCTTCTTTATCTAATGAGTTGGTAGTTTCATCAAATATAACTATTGGTCTTTCACTATAAAGTGCTCTCGCTATTCCAATTTTCTGCCTTTGTCCACCTGAAACGTTTTTTCCAAATTCTCCAAGGTTAAAAAGCTCTTTTTCTGTTTTACTTTTTACAAATTCTGTTAATCCTGCGATTTTTAAAACACTATTAAATTTTGTATCGTCTATATTTTCGTCATCAGACTGCAAGCAAATGTTATGCCTCAATGATGCATTAAACAGAAAAACCCTTTGAGGTATGTAAGCAATATTTTCCATCCAGCCCTTTTTATTTTGATCATCGATTTTTTCTCCATCAATTAATATTGACCCAGATTTTGGAAGTTTTAAACCTGAGATTAAATCAACAAGAGTACTTTTTCCTGAACCGGTTTCCCCAATAATTCCTACCTTAAAATTTTTATTAATTGAGACACTTAAGTTTTGAATTAGATTATGATTTTCAATATAAGAAAAAGTTACATTTTCAAGATTTATTTTATTATTAAGATTAATTTTTCTATTTTTACTCTTTGCGCCTACCAAATTAAGAAGTTTATGAATAGCACAAATAGGTTCTGTAGCATATTTAATTTGAGAATAATTGTATAATATTCTATTTAAAGAAGGTAAAATTCTTAAAAAAAGTATTAATAGAACACTTGAAGATAATAGCATTGAAACATAATCTAAATCAAAAAAAACATAATAAAAAAAAACACTTAAGAAAAAAATCATAAATAGCATTTCTAAAAAAACTCTTGGAACTGAATTCCAAAACAGGATTTTTTTTAAAGGATTTAAAAAACTTTCGTTATTTTTTTTATATTCATTAATTATTTTTTTGAACTTTGAATATATAATAATCTCTCTAATACCTTCCAAAAAATCGAGTAAATTTTTATTTCTAGCATCTCCCCCTGCACCTCTTTCAAGACTCCATTCTACTGCCTTTTTTTTATAAAAAAGGAAAAATAACAGAAAAGTTAAGACTAAAAATAACATCATAAATAACAAATAATCACTTAGAGGGTTTTTAACTAAGATGAAAATTAAAATTGTTGAAAAAATAATTATTTCAACAAATAAATGTCCAAAATGCATTAAAGTTGTTGATACAACGCCTAATCTAGCAGTTATATCATGGAGTAATTTTGATATAGGAACATTTAAATATGAGAAATTTGAAGTGATAGAAAAACTTTCTATTATTTTATTCCCAATAGCTTTTTCACAATTAACTTTAATTGAACTTAAATAATAATTAAAAACAATATTTATTAAAAACTTAAATAAATATATTACAAAAATTACTGTAATAAATAATATTAAAAAATCCTTTTTACTAATACTCTCCAAAAAATAAATATTAATAAAATTCTGATTTTGCAAAAAGCTAATAAAACTAAAATATAAGCTCTCATCTATAATTATACTTATTAAAGGTATGATTAAGCCAAAACTTATCAGTTCAAAAAATGAATTCATTAATATTAGAAAAAAAAATAAATAATAATTATTTAAACCAGATAGATTTAAGATTTCTCTTATATTTTTAAAATTTTCGAACACTTTGACTCAATTAATTTTTTTAAGTTTATCTACAATCATTAGTAAAATATATAATTGTAAAATTTCTACTAAATTATAAGAATTAGAATTTATCCAATAATGGTTTCTGCTAAGTTTATTTAATTTATTTTTTTCTTTAAAACCTGTTAATGAGTAAAAACCAATTTTTTTTCTATTTAAATATTTTGCTGCATTAACCATATTTTGCGAGTTTCCTGACGCACTTATTAATATTACAAAATCTTTTTTTTGAGCATATATCTCAAGTGTTTTTTTAATCCAATTTTCATATCCATAATCATTAGCAAAACATGTTAAATGGGCTGAGTTATCAAAAGAAAAAGCTTTTATATTAGAAGTATTACATAGATCATTCGAAAAATGGCTTGCTATTGAAGCACCTGCACCGTTTCCAAATACAAAGATTTTGTTTTTTGATTTTTTTAATTTTTTAATTTTAACATATAAATCATCAATTTTTTTATAATCAAGACTTAAAATTAAATTTTTTAATGTTTCTGAGTTTTTAATAAAAAAGTTTTTTGTCATTATAAAAAGAAATGATTGATTGATTTTAATAAATTTTTCTTTTGTAAAAGATTCTCGTTTGCAAAGCCCTTTAGATTTTCTATGGCAGCTATTGAGGCAATTGATAATATTATTTCCGGATCTAATTTTAAAATAAATCCAATTGAAGATAAGATTAAAAATGTATCCCCAGATCCAATTTTATCACCTGGCACGTTGTCAGTAAATGCAGGACAATAGCTTACTTTATTTTTTTGAAAATAATAAGAACCCTTGTCCCCCATTGTTATAATTAAATTTTTATAATTGTATTCTTTCAAAAATTTTTTACCTAAAATTTTTGTATTTTCCTCTGTGCTTTTTCTTTTGTAAAAGTTATTAATTTCATTAGAATTAATTACTAGAAGGTCAGCTCCATTTAGTTTTAATAAATTATGAAAACTCATATTGGCTGAATTAAGTTGACAAGTAACAATTACAGGTTTTTTTTGTTTAATAATATATTTAGCAATTTTTTCTGTAATAAATCCATGATCGTAATCACAAACGATTATAAAGTCAGTTTTTTTAATTTGATTTTTTAATCTTTTTAAAAAAATTTGCTCTTCATTTTTATCCAATATTCTGTCATTTATTTCATAAATACCAAAAAGTTTATTTCTACTAAAATAATCTAGAAATTTAGTTTTGACTATCAAAGGAGAATTTTTTTTTGACACTGATACAATATTTACTTTTTTTGATAATTTTTTAATTAAGTTTTTATAAGAATTTGATTTTGTAACATCCGTTAATAAACTTACTTTTTTTGAAAACTCTGAGATATTTTGAGCAATTGATAATGATCCACCATTATAGGTTTTTTCATAAATTTTTTTCATAGTCAAAATCGACTCTTTTCCAGATTTTCCAAGTCCCTCAGTAAAAATATATTTATCAATTATACTTTCTCCAACTACTAAACAATTTAAATTTATATTATCAATCTTTTCTAAAATATTTTTATTTTTAAATATAGGTGAGAGTTTATTTATAAATTCAAAATATTTTCCAGTTGAAAAGTTTTTAGAAAATTTTAAAAGCTCGGAGGAACTAAATTTTTCTTCTTTTGAAAAGATAATTTTTCCTTTATATTTTTTAACTTCACTAATTTCTTTTTTTATATTATTTGTTATATCTTTCCTTAATTTATACTCTTGATCTTTGAAATAATAATTTGGTTTTACTTTTCTTATAACATTAATAGCGGTAAAGGAATCACTAACTAATATATAATCTATTACACTAATATTATTTAACATTTCAGTTCTCTGATTTATATTAAATATTGGTCTTCCTGGACCTTTGTTGACAAACTGATCATTTGTAATAGAAACAACTAGTAAATCAGCCATTTTTTTTGAGGCTTTAAAATACTTTATATGTCCTAGGTGTAGTAAATCAAAAACTCCATGACATAACGCAACTGTTTTATTTTTCCTTTTTTTTTGAAATAATTCAAAATCTTTTGAATTATTTATAATTCTAGCCATTAAGATTAAATGAAGTTTGTATGTATTTTTTCTTTTTTACTTTCCAATACTTCTTTGTATTTTTTCTTTTTTTCAGTTTGAAATCTTAAATAGTCGCCGTCTGCTTTATTTGAGTCTCCCAGTTTTGTTTCTTTTAAAAGATCTGTAAGCGTTTTATTCAGAGGATCTAATTTACAACCTACAGGACATTTTTTTAAATCTATTTTATCTAAGCAACTTTTTCTTTGATTTGAATTCCATATTTCATAAAAAGAATTTTTGTAAATGTTTCCCATTGTAAATCCTCTTCCTTTTAGATTTCCACACATTTCAACGTTACCATCTTCATCTAAATATGGTGACAGCGGAGTTGCTACACATTTCTTGTAATATGTTCCGTTATTATATGTCCTACCAAGAATTTCAACAAACATTGAATATTTTGCATAAACTTTAAAATTTTTGTCTTCAAAGTTTTCGGCCTCTCTCATATATTTATAAGCATCTTTAAATTTAAGAGTATTGTCTTTGTGATTTGGGTTTAGCTCATTTTTTAATTGTGGTTTTATTGTCATGTAATCAACACCTAGTGATTTATATAACTTTGCAGCATTAGCTAAATCCTTATAATTATCTTGATTTGTAACATATTGAATTCCAATTATTGGAAATTTTTTATCTTTTCTAAGATCAACAGCTTTTTTTATATTTTCTATTACATTATCAAAATCATTGTTGCCATGGGTCATATCATGATATTCTTTATTTGCGGAGTCTAAGCTTATACGAAGAAAAAAAACATTTTGTATTATTGCTTCCAGTATTTCATCTTTTTTAAAAGCCATATTTGTAAATAATCCAATATCTAAGTTCATAGATTTAAGTTTTTCAATGTAGTTAATAAATTTTTTATGTAAGGTTGGTTCGCCGTCACCAACTATAGTTACTGCTTTAAGACCCATATCGACGGCTTCGCCAACAGCTTCGATTAATCTGTCATCTGCATTAATTGCTTTTCTTTTTAATTCTCCATTCCCAGATCTTAAACTGGTTCTTCCAGATTGTTGCCAATTTATATAACACCAAGGGCATTTATGTTGACAATAATTGGTGAAACCTATTGTCATATGAACTGGTTTTGCATCCCCAGTTTTCCATAGGTCATAAACATTTTTCATATGGTGCAATACTTTTTTTGAGTCTTGAAAATCTCTTAAATTTGCAGAATTTTTTCCTTCCTGAATAAATTTCTCAAGGTCTGTAATGTTGCTATAATCTTCTAAAATTGTATCATTCATAGTTTAACTTTATCTTGCAAACTTATTATGTACCTCTTTTTTTAATTCTTCGTATTCTTTCATTTTTCTTTTCATATATTTAACAGTCAAAGAAATTCTATAATTGATTCCTTTTGAAGTTAACACATATTTTTTTATATATCTAAGTTTATTCTCTTTTTTCGAAAAATTTACAATCTTAATAAAACCCTTTTTTTTTAATGCTTGTAAACAATAATTTAATTTTCCTAAGCTAAAACCAAGATCGCTTGCGAGATCTCTTTGGGATTGATTTGGTTTCAAATAAATTTTTCTTAACAAATTAAATAAATCAGTATTTTCACTCATAAAGTATTTTTTTAAGTTCAATTATTGAACAATGTATAGTTCAATTATTGAACAGTCAATAAATATTTATAAATTTATTTTTTATTAAAGAATATAAATAATCTCTATTAATAATTTACTTTTTGATAACAAAATTGCCGATAATTAAAACGTCTAAACCTGACGTAAAAAAAGTCCTCAATGCATCCTTAGGTTCTCCAACGATTGGTTCATTGTTTAAGTTGAATGATGTGTTTAAAATTATTGGAATTGTAGTTATTTTTCTAAATTCATCAATTAAATCATAAAAAATTTTATTATCCTTCTTTTTAACGGTCTGTAATCTGCCAGTTAGATCTTTATGAACTACAGATGGAACTTTATTAGCGACTTTTTTTATAAATTTTTCAGTTCTTTCCATGTAATTTGAATTTATTTTTTCACCGTTAACAAAATAATCCTTTTTATATTCATCAATAATTGCAGGCGCAAAAGGTCTAAAGCTTTCCCTAAATTTAACAGCTAAATTAATTTTATCTTTCATAGAACTTTTTCTAGGATCAGCAAGTATTGATCTATTCCCAAGCGCTCTTTGTCCAAACTCTTCTTTTCCTTGAAACCATCCTATAATTTTTCCTTCCGAAATAAATCTTGCTCCTATTTTAGCGATATTAGAGACTTTATTATATTTAACTTTAAATATTTTTAATTGTCTCTCAATTTCAAAATTTGAAAATTCTCTACCTGTATAAGGTATTTTCAACTGCTTAGATGAAAACTTATTTTTTTTATCATACATATTACTTGCCCACAATGCTGCTCCTATTGAATTGCCCTGATCATCTGGAGAATATGGAATATAGATATTCTTATAAAGTTTTAAATCATGAATTTTTTGATTTAATACTGAATTCATCATTACACCTCCAGATAAGCATAGATTATTATTTTTACTTTTTTTAGATAACTTAATAATTAAATTTAAAACTAATTCCTCTAAAACTTTTTGTGCAGCTGAAGCAATGTCAAAATGTTTTTGAATAATCTTATCGTTTTTTTCTCTCGGTTCGCCTAGTAATTCTATCAGTGAATTTGAAAATCTATATTTTGAATCAAAATTAAAATAATTGAAATAGTTTAAATCATTTAAAAAAATATTTTTTTTATCTAATTTTATTAATTTTTTAATTTTTGAATAATATTTTTTATATTTTCCATATGCGCTCATGCCCATAACTTTCCATTCATCCTTATATGCTGTGTACCCAAGAAAAGATGTTATTGTAGAAAAAAATTCACCAATTGAGTGGGGGTATTCTTGTTCTTTATCAACCACAATTTTTTTTGCATTTCCACGTCCCCAAACAAAAGAAGACGCTTCACCATAACCATCAATGGATAGTAAATCTGATTTATTAAAACCTGATAAAAAAAATGCATGTGCAAGATGAGCAGTATGATGATTAACATAAACAATTTTTAATTTTTTGTTTTTTTTAAAATTAAATTCTTGCAAGGTGTGTTCATACTCTTTTATTTCCCTGTTTAAATTTGGTAGTAAATTATTTGGATTTGAACTAAATCTGTAACCTGGATAAGAAACCCATTCTGAAAATCCTGGTCTTGTTCTCAAGGCAATATTTTTTGCAGGATTCCATCCAACTGCAAAAATATCAATATCTTTAAAATCTAATTTTGAATATTTAAGACATTTTTTAATGCTTGAAATTGGAAAATATTTATCATATTTGGACCTTGTTATGCGTTCTTCTGCAACAGCAAAACTCAACTTACCATTTTCAACTAGGGCACAAGAACTTGTTACTCCAGTATTATGAATTCCAATTATTTTCATAAATTCTTAAATGTAATATTTATTTTTATTTGTGATATATGATTATCTAATTATAGTAAATTTTAAATATAATAAAATTGAATATAATTTATGAAAATTGCAATTAATCAACCAAATTATCTTCCTTGGTTACCTTATTTTCATTTAATCTCTTCTGTAGATAAATTCTATTTTCTTGACAATGTTATTACGGCTAATGGAGGATCATTCATAAATAGAAATAAGTTAATTCTAAATAATAAAAATTACTGGATTACAGTGACAGTAAAAAAAGATCAAAAAAGGAAATATTTTAACGAAACAATTATAGAAAAAAACTTTATCAAAAGTCATTTAGAGAAGTTTTATAATTATTCAAAAGGTGAAAAATATTTTGAAGAAGTTTATGATTTATTAGATAAATCTTTTAATAAAAATAAAAAAAATACACTTTCGGAATTTAATATTTTTTTAATAAAATCAATATGTAATTACTTAAACATTAAAACAGAACTTTTTTTAGCAACAGATGTAATATCTTTAAAAGATGTAATTAAATCAAATTTAAAAGGCAAAGATTTAGTAAAGACTATATGCAAAGAAAGCAAATGTGAAGAATTATATAATTTTTCTAAAGGAATTGACTTGAAACTAAAACCATTTGATGAAAATATTTTTTTTCATAATAATTCAATTAAACTTTATAAACAAAATTTAAGTAATTTTTTATTAAAAAAAGATCATGTATTTAGTTG
>MDSV01130907.1_pt1 | contig 15168 bp, 13 predicted proteins | sample 810851 | NCBI WGS metagenome assembly MDSV01 (sample SAMN05326640, study PRJNA326480) | marine metagenome | isolation source: seawater | place: Atlantic Ocean: North East | collected 2012
AGATGCTTTATCTATGCTACTTGGATATACTTATCAAGACTATATATCTTTTGGCTACTCTTACGATTTTACTACTTCTAATTTAAGTTCCTATTCTGGAGGTTCTCACGAATTATTATTTAGAATACTTTTCAAAAGGTCAAAAAAAGTAAAAGAGACTTCCAATCAAGATAAAAGATTGTAAAGTCTAATTTAGCTCAAACAGTCTTCTTAAGAGTTTTACAATAAATGTTGTTGAAAAAAAATACTATTTTTTTCAATAATTTTTTTCAAAATAACAATTTTAAAATTTTACTACTTTTCTAATATAAAAATATTATTTCATCTTGTTATTTAATGTTTTTTTAACATTAATAAGAGAAAAAAATAATGTCTATGGAGTCGTTTTTTTATTTAATATTAAAGCTTAAAACTAAAAAAAATGAATATTGTTTTTCTTTTCTGGATGTTACTGTCTCTAAGCTTAATAGGATATTTTTTTAACCTTAGAAAGACTTTTGATTATAAAAAATCAAATAAAGTTCTTTCTAAATTGAAAAACCGTTAGATGATTAAATTCATTTTATAGTCTCCTCTTATATATTTTTTGGAATCAAGAGGAACCTCAACAAACCCAAAATTTTCATATAGTTTTCTAGCTTCTTCTAGCTTACTATTGGAGATTAAGAAAATCTCTTTATTATTATTTTTTTTAGCATAACCAATACAGCTATTCATTAAAACCTTAGAAACTCCTTTTCCTCTATAATTTTGATGGACTGTCATTTTTGCAAGCTCAATTTTATTATTAGGAAATGGAATCATGGCAGCTGTTCCAATGACTAAATCTTGGGTAACTGCAAAAAAGATTTCACCACCTCTATCAATAATAGACTCTTTAGGATGCAGTAAATCATTTATATCTGATTTTTCTAATTCCCAAAATTCTTCAATCCAAGCTTTATTAAGCTCATAAAAGGATTGATTATATATAGCCTTATATCTATAAATTTTTAAATCATCCATTCTCTTTTGCTTTATATGGATTTCTCCTTGTCCAGCTTTTGGGGGATAGATTCCTTACAAAGGGATATAAAAGTAACCTTAAAAATTGGTTAGAAATATAAATAGCACTTTTGGATTTGATAGGAATCGCCCCAATAGTACTTTTAAATTCTGAAGCAGTTCTTCCATAGATTATTTTGGTTGCTTTTTTATCTATACCATGCTCAATAGAATCGTATAATATTCTATTATATAAACTATATTTTTTATTATAATCGTAATTAAGCCCTATAAAGTAGGAGTATAAATCTTTTCCACTGAAAAATTCTGAGGAAAAAGCAACTATTTCCTCGTTATAAAAATAGCCATATAATATAAATTCTATTTCTGAATGTTCTGCAAAGCTTATATAGGTATATAAATCAAGAGATGGGCCTGAAAAAGATGATTTTTGATGAACATTATTGTAAAGAGTTTGAAGTTTAGGGATTAATACCTTTATATCATTAGGACTTAATTTTTTAATAAAAAGTGAGCTACTGTTTTTTAGAACCTTTTTAACTCTTTTTTTATATTTAGATTGAATAGAATCGAAATAGTCTTGGAAAGATCTCCATTTAGAATCTACACTTAATACCATATCTGGGTCAATTTCAAAGACTGTAGACATCTTCTCAAATTTACCATCTTTCAATGCAGACAGAAAATGATCTGGAAGCAAGAAAAAATTAGTTTTATATTCTCTTTTAAGATGTTTTAAAAGTAACTTAAAATCAATTTCATTTATTTTTTCTTTTTCAAAATAATTGGAGGAAATATTAGAAAAATGAGAATTGCCAAAACAAAAAAATTGAAAATTGATAGTTTTAAGAAACTGTTTTTTAATACTAAATCGACCACTATTAAAATAATTGGCAATTTTAGCTCCTTGAATTTTAATTAAATGACCATAAATTACTCCATGATTAAAGGTAATATAGATAGGAATTATATTTTCAGGATTATAGCTTTTTTCAAAAATTTCAAGAAAGGAAGATTTTAAAAAAGGATTTTCTTTTTTTAATACTTGGTTCCATTGGTTTTCATCTAAATCTTTTACAGAGCGAGATATTTTAAATGGCACATTCAATAGAAAAAATCATTATGAAAGTTGATTAAATATAATTTATTTGAAGCTCGGGTTATCGCAGTGTATAGCCATCTTAAAAAACTTAAATCTAACATTTCTTTTTTAAAATACCCTAAGTCTACAAACACATTTTCCCATTGACCACCCTGTGATTTGTGGCAAGTTATAGAATATGAGAATTTCACCTGTAAAGCATTTAAATATCTATTTTCTTTAATTTTTTTCTTAGCATCAACGCCCTTATATTCTTTACTTATTTCATTATATAACTTTTGATAATCTTCATATGAGAGAGAAGAAGTTTCTAATTTAATAGTATCCAACATAACCAAAACATCTAACTCTTTATCCTCAATAAAGTCCAATAACTTGATAGTAATATTAGCAAACTTAAAGCCATATTTTTCATTGATTTTATTGACACTTAGCACTTCAATAATATCGCCATTTGCAATTAACTCTGATTTGTTTTTATCTCCCAACCAGAAATAATTATTTCTTACAACCATTAACAAATCTCCAGTCGAAATTTCCTCTTCTAGATACCTTATTCTGCTTCGAATTTGTTGATTGTATATGTTTGCTCGTTTATTTGACCTACAAAGAATAATGGTATTGGTCAACCCGCTTTTGTTGTAGTTATCCTCTAAACTTTCCTGAAGTTCGTCCCCCGACTCAATTCTAATAACATCGTCGTTGATAATAAAGTTGGGTAATTCAAAATGGTGTTCTGTTATTTGTTTTCTAATAGATGTTGCATTTAATAGTATAGTTGAGGATTTCTCCTGTCTAACTACCTCAGAAAGACTAAAAGAAAGTATTTCTTTAGAGTAGTTCTGAGAGAGAAAATCTTCACTTAATGCTGGGCTAATTTCTAAATGTACTGGAGGTAATTGTGCAGTGTCTCCAATAAGGATTAACTTACATCCAATACCATCATAAACATAATGGATCAAATCATTTAATAGAGATCTATTGCCAAACCCTTTATCAGATGATTCTGGAATCATAGATGCTTCATCCACAATAAATATGGTATTTGTATGGGTATTTTCTTTAAGTTTTATATAGGTATTACCATTTTTATTAGAATTGATCCAATAGATCTTTCTATGAATGGTTGAGGCACTTCTTTTTGAAAATTTAGAGAGAACTTTAGCTGCTCTTCCAGTTGGCGCCAATAGTAATGGCTTTTTATTTACAGAAGATAAACTATTTACTAATGCAGAAATTAAACTTGTTTTACCAGTTCCTGCATACCCTTTTAGAAGAAAAATATTTCTTGTACTAATTGATAAAATGAAATCAGACAACTGCTGAGTTAATTTTTCCTGTTCTATTGTAAAGGAGAATTGAAAATTGGATTTAATTTTTTCTTGAAATATTCTTGTATTCAAAGTAAATAGAATTGTTCCTTTTTTAATTACTATATATTTCTAATGTAATTTCCATAAGGATCTTGAATTTGTACTCCATCAATGTGCTGAACCTTGCTTAATTTTTTAAACTGAACCAATCCCCAAAGTACAAACTCTTTTAAAAAAGAAATATCCTCATTACTGATATTAGGTTGGAACTTTTTAACTAAATCATTAAGTGGGGATATTAGCATAAGTTTTTTTTGGTATTCAGTTTCTAAAATTCCATTTAAAATTTCAAAACCAGATTCATTAAAAAACCAAGAAACAATTTCTTCGTATGGGTTGGTCACTCCCTCCTTTTCTAGTTTTTCAATTTTTGGAAAATATTTAACAAAAAGTGTTTTGATGGCATTGTCAATTAATTGATTAGCCACAAATGCGGCACCTTCTTGTTCTCCTTCATAGACCAACTCTACTTTTCCTGTAATTGCAGGTATTATACTATTAAAATCAGATAATCTTAGAGTAGTTTTTTGTTCATTATTTTTAAGTAACCTCTGTTCAGCACTACTCAAAAGATTTTCCAATGCAGAGATGCTTAATCTTGCGCTGACTCCGCTTTTTTCATCAACATACTCACTATTTCTTGCTTCAAAACTAATTTGTTCGAGTAATTCTTTAGCCAATTCTGGGATATGAATATTATTTTTTTGTGAACTTGCAGAAGCTATTTCTTGAAAAGTTATTTTTTTGGCAGTTTCTAAATCTTTAGGATAGTGTGTTAAAATCTGTGAACCTATTCTATCTTTTAATGGGGTAACAATACTTCCTCTGTTAGTATAATCTTCTGGGTTTGCTGTGAAAATAAATTGAATATCAAGATTAAGCCTTAATTTAAAACCTCTAATTTGTATATCTCCTTCTTGTAAAATATTAAATAAAGAAACTTGAATTCTTGCCTGTAAATCAGGAAGTTCATTAATTACAAAAATACATCGATTAGCTCGTGGAATCATTCCATAGTGAATGACTCTATCATCCGCATAACTTAGTTTTAAATTAGCCGCCTTTATAGGATCAACGTCTCCTATTAAATCTGCTACCGTTACATCTGGAGTTGCTAGCTTTTCTGCAAATCGATCAGATCTGTGCAGCCAAGAAATAGGTGTTTTATCTCCAAGCTCGCTAATTTTATTTAAGGCAAACCTAGATAGTGGAGCTAATGGGTCATCAAAAATCTCAGAATCTTCTACAAATGGGATATACTCATCAAGTAAGTTGATAAGTAGTCGTGCAATTTTTGTTTTTGCTTGTCCTCTTAAACCAAGTAAATTGATATTATGTCTTGAAAGAATTGCACGCTCAAGTTCTGGGATTACTGTTTCTTCATATCCGTGAATCCCCTCAAAAACATTTATATTATTTTGAATATTATGAATTAGATTTTCTCTTAATTCATCTTTGATGCCTCTTTGAGGGTAGTTTGATTTTTTAAGTTCTCCTAAGTTTTTAATCTTTTTATAATTCATTTTATTCTTTTTCTTCTGTTAGTTTCATAGTCTTCAAAAATCATTTCTCCAAGATTTTGTAATCCTGTATAAAAGGCTTTTCCTTTGTTAGCTTGAGTAAATTGTTTTACAAATTCCATGAGATATGGGTCTTGTGCAATCATAAAAGTGGTAATGGGAATATGTAATCTTCTTGCTTGCTGAGCCATTGCGTAGCATTGGTTAGTGATGTAAGGATCTAATCCATTACTATTTTTATAATAACTACCGTCCTTTTCCCTAATGCAACTTGGTTTGCCATCAGTAATCATAAAAATCTGCTTATTGGTGTTTCTTTTTCTTCGAAGCATATCCATTGCTAAACTTAATCCTGCAACTGTATTGGTATGGTATGGTCCTACTTTAAGATAGGGCAAATCTTTTATTGCTATAGGCCATGCATCATTTCCGAAAACCATGATTTCAATACTATCTTTAGGATATCTAGTTTTAATAAATTCTGAAAGCGCCATGGCTACTTTTTTAGCAGGAGTAATTCTATCTTCGCCATAAAGAATCATACTATGGCTAATATCAACCATTAAGACAGTACTCATTTGACTTTTATGGAAAGACTCTTCAAGAACTAAATCATCTTCACTAAGTGAAAATTCATTAATTCCATGATTAATCTGAGCATTTTTTAATGATTCAGTTACTGATATTTTTTCTATGGAATCTCCAAATTGAAACGCCCTGAAATCCCCAGTGTGTTCATCTCCAAATCCCTGTTTATTGCTTTTATGATTTCCAATGCCATTTTTTTTAATTTTACCGAATATTTGATTTAATGCTTGTTGTCTTATGGCTTGTTCCGTTTTGGCTGTTAAAGCAATATTACCATTTCCATCTCCATCTATTTCTTCACGGATATACCCTTTTTCTTTTAATTCTTCTATAAAATCTTCAATGGTGTATTCGTCATTGGTAAGGCTATACTCTTTATCAAGTTGTTTAAGCCAATCAATGGCTTCGTCAAAGTCTCCTGATGTATGGGTAATAAGTTCCTTAAAGATATCTAAAAGTCTCTCAAAAGGAGATTGACTTTTGGGCTCAAATTTTTTAAAAATAAACCCAGTTTTATAGTTTGATTTTGACATTTATTATAAATCTAAAACATATTAAACCCATAACGTCAATTTTATGAACTTTTAAGGAAATTGTTTAAATAATTTTTAGAAACATAAAAATTTAAAAATTCAAAAAAAGTTCATTTTTTGAAAAAAAAGCTCGAAAAAGTCAAAAAAAAGGCTAAAAAGCTTAAAAAAAGCCCAAAAAACAGATTTTTCTGTAAAAAATTCAATTTACTAATATTACATATTTATAAGTATGCCAATAAATTATTGCGCTTTGGCTTATAATTTTCTAAATTCATGTAGGTGAATAAAATACTTCAAATAATATTAAAAAACTACAGGATTTCAATTACACTTTTTATAATTTCATCTCTTTTGAGTTTAGCATGTCAACCAACTCAAAAAAACATCAAAAGAGAAAAATTAAACGTCTTATTCATTATTGCAGATGATTTAAATTGTGATATCGGTGGTTATGGAAATAAAACAGTAATAACACCCAACATAGATAAGCTTATAAAAAAAGGAATAGTTTTTGAAAATACACATTGTCAATATCCACTATGTGGGCCATCAAGAGCTTCAATAATGACTGGAATGTATAGTGATCAAACAAAAATTACTAAAAACAATGTATACCTTAGAAATGCTGTTCCAGATGTTATAACCATGGGACAAAGGTTTAGACAGCAAGGATATCAATCTGTAAGAATAGGGAAAATATTCCATTATGATAATCCAAGCGCTATAGGGACATCAGGAACAGACGACATACATACATGGGACCAAACAATTAACCCATATGGTAGAGATAAATTAGAAGAATATAAAATAAATACTCTCCTTCCAAGAAGATATGGTGGAACTTTAAGCTGGTTGGCAGCCGAGGGGAGTGACGAAGAGCAAACTGATGGAATAGGCGCTTCGGAAGCAATAAATCAGCTAGAAAAATTTGCAAATAATGGACAAAACTTCTTTTTAGCACTTGGGTTTTACAGACCCCATACTCCTTATGTAGCTCCAAAAAAATATTTCGATCTTTATGAAAGAAGTGAAATACAAATACCCAATAGTGGAGAAGAATATTTAGCTACTCTCCCTTTACCAGCAGCAAAATCTCTAAGAGCAAAAAAAGTACAATTAAATTTAGAAGAAGACTTAGCAAAAGAAATTAAAGAAGCTTATTATGCTACAACCTCATTTGTAGATGCACAATTAGGAAGAGTATTAGAAAAACTTAGGCAAACTGGACTAGATAAAAATACTATTGTAGTATTTACTTCAGACCATGGATACCACTTAGGAGAGCATGGTCATTGGCAAAAGCAAACCCTTTTTGAAAATGCTACTAGAGTACCCTTAATTTTTTCAATCCCATGGACTGAGAAAACAATTAAGAGAACCAATGTCCCAGTGGAACTGATAGATATTTATCCAACTATTATGGACTTATTAGAGATTAAAACCCCCAATCATGTAGTTGGAAAAAGTTTAAAGCCTTTAATGCTTAATAATTCTTCAACTATTGGAAACACCTCGTTAACAAAATGGCGAAATGGTTATTCGATGAGAACAGAACAATACAGAATTACTAAATGGGGGGAACATGGAGATTTAGGATATGAACTGTATGACCACTCTAAAGATAATCAAGAGCTGAACAACCTTACTAATGATACATCCAAGATTAAATTATTGGATTCATTAAAAATATTAATAGACAATAGAATTAGTGAAGCAAATTTTATTCCAGAAGATATAGGCAGACAAATTAAAAATGTAAATTCTTTGAACAAGGCACCTAATTTGACTTTCGGTGACCTCCATAACGAAAAAGGAAAAAGAACCTATTTAAAAGAATAATATACAGATTATATGATTTAAAGTATATTTTTTAATTTTATAATTAAATGACATCTACTTTAAATAATGCAGCAGAGATAAGAAAAATAATCTCCAATAAAAAAGTTAAAGATCTTCATATAGTTAGTGACTTAAAAGGAATTCTATCTATACTCATAGAATGGACTTTAATTATCACCTGTACAATCTTATCCGAAACTTATTTCTCTTGGTATTTTTATCCAATTGTAGTGATGTTTCTTGGTGCTCGATATTTGGCATTGGGATTAATTATGCACGAGTCAGTACATAATTTAGTTTCAAAAAATAGTTTTGTAAATGATTGGCTAAGTGAGATTTTTTGTTCTTGGCCCATGCTCATTTCCATGAGGTCCTATAAAATAAAGCATTTAGCTCACCATGCATGGCTTAACACCGATGACGATCCAGACTTTATTTCAAAAGCAGATGAAAATTGGCAATACCCCATGATGAAGTATAAGTTTTTAAGAATATTAATAACTCAACTCTCAGGATTAGGAATATTTGAAACATTAAAAGTGATGTCAAGTTCCAAAATGAAAGTAAAAAAACCAAAAACTCCTTTATGGTATCATCTGTTGAGATATTCTTTTTACCTAACTACTATTGGCTTATTTCTCTATTTTGATAAAGGTTTAATTCTAGTTTTGTATTGGCTTGTTCCCTTTTTTAGTTGGACTCAAATAGCTAATAGGCTTAGAAGAGTTGCAGAGCACTCTGCCGTAGAAGGAAAAAGTCATGATTTACAGACAAGAACTACTAAGCATGGAATAATAGTAAGAATTTTCCTTTCTCCAAAATTTATTTCCTTTCATAATGAGCACCACATTTATCCAGGTATCCCATGTTATAATTTAAGAAAGGCTCATAAAGTACTAAATGAGAATGAACTTGTTAGAAACAGTTTACATGTTTCTAATTCATACTTAGAAGTATATAAAGAGTGTATTTTAAACTAAGTCTTTTGTAAAGTTTTAATTATAGGAAGAGCCAAACATGAACATTGCTTAATTCAGGACTCTCCTCTTTATTTATGGATAGTTTATCCTGAGAAATAGCTCTCTTTACACATTTGTGTGGAAAAAAATCATTCTTTTTAATGGGAGTTAATTTCATTGTGTGCAACGTATCGAATATAAACTACACCTGTTGGTCTTGTTTAGCTAAGTTCTTGTATTTTAATACTTTGCATAAACTAATGAATAACCTTTTAGCAAAAGAGTGAAACAATAAACATAAAAATATTTATAATTAACACTTTCTTTTGAAGTTATTTTTTTTTCGTAAGATTGCCTAATGAAACTACTTGAAAAAAATCAAAGCAAGAATGAGAGAGTTATAAGATTTATAATCGGGTTAATTCTAGTTATTCCTTTTTTTACTCATGGATATACCTTCTCTTATATTTTGCTTGGTATCGGCAGCATTTTAATTTTTAATGCCCTCTCTGGAGTTTGTATGATATATAAAATGTTGGGACATTCCACTTGCAAGATTGAATAAAGTTATTGACCAATTGATTGAGCTTCAAAATAAGCAACCTCATTTTCTAATGTAGTGTAGCTAATTTGAATAGGATTACAGCACGTTTCACAATCTTCAATGTAATTTTGGCCACCAACTGAGGAATCTATGAGCATCGATATTTTTTCCCAGCAATAAGGGCATGTAAAAAAATATTCAATCATTAATATCTTTTAAAATCAATAGCTGTTTGATTAAACGTTTTTTATATCTGCGCTGACGTTGGCTTGCTTTAGCGGAATTAGCCCTCCAATTTTTTCTTTTGTCTTTTACAATTTCGTCAACATCAGAAGCTATTTCAATATTTTTTGCGTTTTTTTCGTAAGTTCTTAAGGACAAGGATATATATTTTTCATAAAATTATAGATAACACAAATTGCATAATATTTTGTTGAATTACATTTCTTAACTCAAACATGGTTAAGGAATATTGATCGATATAACATTAGTTTTTAAATAAAAATCCTAACCCTATTCTTCTAAGAAATTTTTTCTCAAACTTCCAAAAAAAATTAAATTGTCCAAAAATGAAACCAACTAAAGGAAGTGTGATTTGATAAATAGGGAAAATAAGTGCTATTCTTATTGGCCAGTATGTAAAAGGACTTAATAATTCTTTGTCTAAGCCAAAAAATATTGTTATTGGTTTTGCTACCCATGATGCAAAGGATCCATTTATAGCAAAAACTAAAAATATGAGCAATAATTGGATATTTGATTTAATATTCCAACGTTTTTTTAGTTTTTCCATCTGTAAAGATACTTTAATTTTCAACTGAACTGAAATTTATTATTAATTTTTAAAATTAGAAAATCAATTATTTTTTTTACTTTGAGTGAAATTTAAATTATCATTTATTATGAAAAAAATTACTTATTTATTTATTCTTTTTAGTATCACTTTTTTTGGACAGTGTCCAGATCCAGTAATTACATCTTGGACAATGGGTAATACTTATGCCAATTTCGATGGAACAAATAACAACTCAATTGTTTCTTACGAAATTCAATATAATGAAGGAGTTGTTTTTAATCCAGGGACACCTGCACCTGCTGGTGTGCAATCTTTTACTTTTAATAATTTTCCTGCAACTTTAACAGGACTAACATCATCAACTAACTATTATTTTACTATTAGATCTATTTGCGCAAGTGATACTGGAAGTTGGCACGACGATGGAAATAATGGTCCAGATTTATGGACAACTACATCTGATTGCCCAAATTCTATTCCTTATTTTAACAATTTTCAAGATGGATCTTGTTGGCCTAACCCTTCCAACCATACCAATAATGGAAATCCTGGAAATTGGTGGTATTATAATGGATTTGGAGATAGTACTGGAAATATATACGCCATATCTGAATCATATAATCAAAACACAGGAGTGTTATTTCCCGACTGTTGGATGGTATTAGGGCCTATTGATATGAGCGGAGCAACAGATTTAACTCTATCGTGGAAAGTTAGAGGAGTAGATCCCGCTTGGTGTCAGGAAAACTATACAATTTATTTTGGGAACTCAAATGATATAACAGATTTAGAAAATTCGATACATAGCTATAGTGAAACAATTTCTAATATTGGAGATGCTTGTGGTACAAATTGGGCGGATAGGGTTTTTAATATATCAGGATTTTCCGATCCTCAAGGATATATAGCCCTTAGACATCATGGAGTTTCTGATATGTTTCAACTTCATATTGATGATATAGGGCTTAATAGTACACTTTCCCTTTTAGAGGAAGATAATTCCAATATAGAAATCTTTCCAAACCCTGTAAATAGTCATCTAAATATAGTTTCAAACTTAAATCAAATCGGAACAAATTATTTGATACACGACAATACAGGAAAAGTCATTATGAATGGAAAAATTAATGAATTAAATTTCACTTTAGATTTAAACAGTTTTTCAGAAGGAATTTATTTTATAAGCATTGGAAATACTTACAATCAAAAATTTATTATTTCAAGGAATTAAAAAGGAATTATCTTATTGTATTTCCAGCTTTAATCTCTTTAGTTGGAGATACAAAAGATAGTTGCCCATCATCAGATTCTGCCATTAGTATCATGCCCTGAGACTCAACTCCTCTTATCTTCCTTGGAGCCAAGTTCAACAGAACACTTACTTTTTCACCAACAACATCTTCTGCTTTAAAGTGTTCAGCAATTCCTGAAACTACAGTTCTAACATCAATGCCTGTATCTACAGTTAACTTTAATAATTTGTCAGCTTTATCAACCTTTTCAGCTGTTATTATTACACCTACTCTAATGTCCATTTTAGAGAACTCATCAAAAGTAATTTCGTCTTTCATAGGAGGGAATTTAGATTTTTTTTGACTAGAATATTCTAGTTTTTCAATTTGTTTTTCAATTTTATCGTCTTCGATTTTAGTAAATAATAAAATAGGGTTATTGATTCGATGACCCTTAGGGATTAAATTTTCATTACCTGCTTTATCCCATTTTTGTAGGTTCAAATTCAATAAGCTCGCAAGTTCTGTAGATTTAATGGGCATAAATGGCTCTAAAACAATGGAAAGATTAGCAGTAATCTGTAATGAAATATTCATGATAGTTTTAACTCTCTCAGGATTGGTTTTAATTAATTTCCAAGGTTCAGTTTCTGCTAAGTATTTATTTCCTAACCTTGCTAGGCTCATAGCGCAGTAAAGAGCATCTCTAAACCTAAATGCTCTAATGTCTTTTTCAACTTGCTTAGGAATTTCTTTTAATTCTTCTATCACTTTCTGATCAATGGCACTTAATACTCCCAAAGAGGGAACTTTTCCATCATAATATTTATGAGTAAGTACTAAAGACCTATTGACAAAATTGCCATATATAGAACAAAGCTCATTGTTATTTCTTGCTTGAAAATCTTTCCATGAGAAGTCACTGTCTTTATTTTCTGGAGCGATTGAGCATAGAACATATCTTAGTACATCCTCTTGGCCATTAAAATCATTTAAATATTCATTGGCCCATACCGCCCAATTACGAGAAGTGCTTAATTTCTGGCCTTCTAAATTTAAAAATTCATTAGCAGGAACATTTTTTGGCAGTATAAATCCATCTAACTCAGAGAGAATTGCTGGGAATATTATGGTATGAAAAACAATATTATCCTTAGCTAAGAAATGAATTAAACTGGTATCATCTCTTTTCCAGAAGTCTTCCCAATTTTTTCCATTTTTATTGGCCCACTTTTTAGTTGCTGAGATATAGCCAATAGGAGCATCAAACCATACATATAACACTTTTCCATCTCCATCTTCCAAAGGAACTTTCACACCCCAATCTAAATCTCTAGTTATAGCCCTTGGCTGTAAGCCTGCATTGATCCAACTCATACACTGACCCACAACTTGGTTCTTCCATTTTTTTACATCGTGAATAATTTCGCCTTTATATTCCCCACCATTAATCCATTTTTTCAACCATTTCTCATGCCTTTCTAAAGGCAAATACCAATGGGTAGTTTTTTTAAGTTCTGGAACTTTTCCACTTAAGGTAGATTTTGGGTTAATTAATTCAGTAGGGCTAAGAGCACTTCCACATTTTTCGCATTGATCTCCAAATGCATTATCAGCATTACATTTTGGACACCCACCAGTAATATATCTATCTGCTAAAAATTGCTTGAACTCTCCATCATAGTATTGTTCAGATTCTTTTTTTTTGAAAGCACTTTTTCCCTCCAATTCTAAAAAGAGTTCTTGTGCAGTTTGATGATGGTGATTATCCGATGTACGATCATAAATATCAAAACTAATTCCTAGTTTTTTAAAAACTTCTTTGTTGTTTTTATGGTAAATATCTACGATTTCTTTAGGAGTTTTACCTTCTTTTTTTGCTATTAAAGTAATAGCAGCTCCATGCTCATCAGAACCACAAATAAATACTACATCTTCTTTTTTTGATCTTAAAAATCTTGCGTAAATATCTGCAGAAATATAAACACCAGCTAAATGTCCTAAATGAAGTGGGCCATTCGCATAGGGTAATGCAGCAGTAATTGTATGTCTTTTTGGAGCTTTCAAAAGATGATTTAGAATCGCCAAATATAAGTTAATATGCTATTTTTAGCATTAAGAATTTAAATGAAATGCAGATACCACCAAAATTAAAAGCCAATGATGAAGTTATTATTATTGCTCCAGCAAGAAAAGTTGATAAAAAACTTTTAACCTTTTCCTTACAATTGCTTAAGAAATGGGGTTTGGTTCCATTACTTTCCAAAAACTTAATGCAAGATAATGGCATTTTTGCAGGGTGTAAAATATTAAGACATCAAGATTTTCAGTGGGCTTTAGATCACCCATCCGCAAAAGCTATTTGGTGTTTTAGAGGGGGGTATGGTACTACTCAAATTATTGAAGAAATCAATCCTGCTAGATTCCTAAAAAATCCTAAATGGATAATTGGATTTTCTGATATTACAAATTTTCATTGTTTTTCAAATATTATACTAAATACCGCATCTCTACATGCTACTATGCCAATTAACACCCAAAGCAACACTTATTATACACTAAATTCTCTTAAGAATTTTTTAATAAATCAGAAAATAAGTTATAAAATTAAATCAAATAAAGAAAATAAGCTAGGTGAAGTTGAGGCAACTTTAATTGGAGGTAATCTCTCTGTTTTGTGTGCTACTTTAGGAACTAACTATCAACCAGATTTTGAGAATAAAATTTTATTTATTGAAGATATTGATGAGTATCTTTATAAAATTGATAGAATGATTTGGCAACTAAAATACGCGGGTATTTTTCATCAGATAGCAGGTCTTATAATAGGACATTTTACCAATATAAAAGATAATTCTATTTCTTTTGGAAAGAGTTTAGAAGAAATTATTTTAGAAAAAGTAAATGAATTTAATTTCCCAGTGATTTTTGATTTTCCAGCAGGCCATGAAAATGAAAACTTATCCATCCCATTTGGAATGAAATTAAAATTAGAAGCTAAAAATGAATATGTTAAACTATATGATTAATTAAAAATGAAGCGAACTCTTATTTCGATAATTGTTGTAGTAATTTTAAATACTAATTTAAAAGCTCAAATTGAGTCGGTAAATTTTGAATTAGAAAAAACTTCTTTTAAATACAGTTTAAATTCTGGCGTTTATAAATCCCGAATCTCTGGAGCTTCAGAAAAAGAAAATAGCTTCAGGAATATTTCTTTTTTTGCTCAAGTCTATTTTCCTTTTAAAAGGTCATTAGATATTCCTAAAAATTTTAAAAAATCTGAAGGTGATTCAATTTATTTTGAACGTTTATTTTCAATTAGTCCTATGGCAGTTTTTCAATTCACCGAAAAGGGAGGAAACGCAATTGGAATGGGACAAGAAATGTCATTTAAAATAGCTAAAAAAATATTTTTAAAATCTCAAATTGCTGTAGTATGGGTGGAATCTAACGTTTTAAAAAACGATGGGCTACAAAGCGGATTAAATTTCCATCATTATTGGCATTTAGCTTCTTACATAAATCCAAATACTTATTTATCATTAGGATATAATCATATTTCAAATGGAAAAATATTCTCTAGTGAAGTAGGTGCATTATTTGACATGATAGTCATTGGGTTAAGTCATAGAATATCAAGAAAAAAATAACTTTATTGTTAATATGAGAAAATA
>MDSV01246521.1_pt1 | contig 15168 bp, 12 predicted proteins | sample 810851 | NCBI WGS metagenome assembly MDSV01 (sample SAMN05326640, study PRJNA326480) | marine metagenome | isolation source: seawater | place: Atlantic Ocean: North East | collected 2012
AGTCTTCTGAATCAGAATCAAAAGAAGCCCGAGTTATTAAGTCTCATCATAATGTTGGAGGTCTTCCTGATGATATGAAGATGGAATTAGTAGAACCTTTACGTGATTTATTTAAGGATGAGGTCAGGAAAATGGGATCCGAGCTTGGTCTACCATTGGAGATGTTAAATCGGCATCCTTTCCCCGGACCAGGACTAGGAGTAAGAATTTTGGGAGAGATTTCTCAAGAAAAAGTTTTAATTCTTCAAAATGCTGATGCTATATTCATTGAAGAATTAATTAAGGCAGGTTTATATGATCAAGTAAGCCAAGCATTTTGTGCATTTCTTCCCATTCAATCAGTGGGAGTTGTTGGTGATGAAAGGAGATATGCAGATGTGATAGCGATTCGAGCAGTTGAGACAGTAGACTTCATGACTGCTACTTGGGCAAGGCTTCCATATGATTTCTTGGCGCATACCTCAAATCGAATTGTGAATGAATTGGAGGGAGTTAGCAGGGTAGTTTATGATATTTCAAGCAAGCCACCAGCAACTATTGAGTGGGAATAAAGGTAATAAAAAAGCAATAGCTTATAAAAATATTGAGCGGAAATAATTAATAAATTTATTCTTTACATAAAACATATAGACAGAATAAAGTATAGAATCATAGACGGGTATTCCCCTATCAAGTTATGCAGTTATAATAACGGGAAATAAAAGTTCCGGGGATAAAATGGAAGACATAAATATTAGAAATTTTCTTGATCAAGCTCAATTCATTGATCCAACTTTCAGTAGATTGGAATTATTTCCAGTTCTTTATTCTTTCTTTATTTGCGTATTACTTGCTTTTTTGGTTAGGTATTTTTACATTCGATTCTCAACTTCAGTTGCAGGTAAAATGAATATTGGCAATATTTTACCTCTGCTTGCTAGCATCGTTTTTTTAATTATTTTAGTTGTTAAATCCTCAATTGCACTTTCTCTTGGGCTTGTTGGAGCATTATCAATTGTTCGATTTAGGACGCCCATTAAAGAGCCAGAGGAGCTGGTCTACTTATTTTTGGCAATCGGGATTGGTTTGGGTTGTGCTGCAAATTATATTTTTATAACCACATTGCTCACCTCTTTAATTTTAATTTTTGTATATTTTTTTCTTTCTGGTGATAAAGCTGTTAAAGGCATTGATGAGTTTAATTTAACAATTAGCTGGAGTACAAATAGTATTAAGTTTGATCAGCTAATTAATACATTTGAAGAACACGCCTCTTTAATATCTTTGATTAGATATAGCGTTAATCCAGGAGCAAACAGTGCAATTTTCTTAATAGAATCATCGGATTCAAACAATATTGAAAATATGATTAATAAAATTAAAAGTTTAGATGAGGGTATGTCTGTAACATTATCCTCTCCAAACACTAATTGGTAAGAGCCTTGGCTTATAGACTGTAAGCAAATAGAGTAATAAAAAAATCTTGCATTTAAAAAAGAAAAAAAACGCTTTTACCTTATTTTCATCAATATTTTTATTAATTTTTTTTTCGCTTATTAATTTTAATCCTAGCTTGATTAAAACTCAGATTCACTCTGTAAGTGAGTGGATTTTAAGCGGTGATTATGGCTTTTCTAGTTTTTTTAACATTGTTGATGATGGATCAATTGAATATAGAGGAAGTTATACGCAACCAATTTCAAACAAACTCCTGAGTTTCATTTCTTCAAGTCCAGCTATTATTCAAAATAAATTCAATAACAATTTTACTAATTCAATAAATACCATCTACCTTGATATTAAATTTAAAAATTTTGAAAAACTTTTAGCTGATCGTAAATCAGCCATAGAAGCGAAACATGCAATATTAATTAATTTTGCTGAGGTAAAAGCTGATTTAACAATAGATGGCGTTACAAAAAAAACAAAAATAAGTTTAAAAGGATTATTAGATACTCACTGGATGATAAAAAGGCGGATGAGTTTTAAAATTAAAGTATTAAAAGATGAAACAGTTCTAGGATTTAAGGAATTTTCTATACAACGACCCAGAGAAAGACAATGGCCATATAATTTCGTTTTTGAAAATATCTCTAATAAATTAAATCTTCTATCAACTAAAAGTAAATTAATTAATGTTGTTGTAAACGGAGAAGATTGGGGGATCATGCTTGCTGAAGAGAGTATCGGCAAGATATATCTTGAAAATCACCAAAAATTAAATAGCTTAATTTTTAAATTTGGTGATGCCAGAGAGTGGTTTGAAGGCTGGTCTGATGATCCATTGGAGCTCTACAGACGCTCTGATCCAAGCTTAATATACAAAATATATAATCAACAAAAATTTCTTGAAGATGACGTTCAACTCACTCATAGAAAACGAATCAGTTTTGTGCTAAATCAAAGAGAACATCATATTAATGATCTATTTAATCAAGAGCAATTATCTAAATCCTTTTTGCTATCAGCATTATGGGGAAATTTCCATAATTTGCTAAATAACAACACTGCCTATTACTTAAATCCTTATACATTGAAATTAGATCCTATCTTGAGAGATCAATATGGATTTGAGCCTATTTCATCAAAAGAAAATATTCAACAATGGCCACCTCCATACCAATTTCTTATGTCATTAGAAAATTTTGATATTAATTCTTTGATTAACTTTAAAGATAATTTTCAAAATGAAATGCCATTTATAAATAAAAAATTTTCTGATGCAAAGCAGCTATTCCCAATTGATCAGCTAAAAAAAACAGATGTTATTTTAGAAAATCTTCAAGTTTTTTCCAATAATCAGCAGGATTTTCTTAACTTTAATTCTGATAGTTACTTAAAAATACTTCCAGGTGGAGCTTTGCTTGATAAATATCAGCTAGATAGCTTAAAAAGATTTGAGGATGAGAATTATACTATTTCTCAAAATCAATTATCACGAATAACTGATTTAATTTATGTAAGACATTTTACTAACGGGCAACTCAAAATTTTTAATTTAGTACCTGACGAAGTTGAAATAGAGAAAGTTGAAGTTGATGGAATAATTCTCTTAAATAAGCCCATCGAATTACCAAATTATCTCTTCTCTGGCAAACCTCTTACTATCGTAACTAATCTCACTGGTATCCATGATAATAAAATTACTGTATCTGCAAACTATAAAGGTATCCAACATCAAGCCACTAATGACCTTTCATTGATTCAGAACATAGATAGCCCTTTCAGATCAACTCGTATTCCAAATTTTTTTCTTAAGGCTGAGAATGAATGGGCTATTGAATCAGGGTCATGGAATATAGACCAAAAAATATATATTAATGGAAATCTAAGAATTGAAAAAGGCGTTCAATTAAATTTTGCAGAAAATGCTTCACTGATTATTCAAGGCAACTTAAACGCAATTGGCACTAAAGATAAACCTATTATTTTTAAAGGTTCTAAAGATTCCTGGCGTGGTCTTTATGTTTTTAATTCTCAGCAGGAATCTATTTTAAAAAATATAACCTTTAAGAATACGTCTGGAATTCTAGATGGCATATTGCAGCTAACAGGAGGAGTGGTTTTTTATAATACTACCGTAAGTATGGAAAATGTAAATTTTGAAAATACTATTGCTGAAGATGCCTTAAACATCATCGATTCAAAATATAATTTACAAAACTTGTCATTTAACAACTCTCGATCAGATGCATTTGATAGCGATTATTCATCAGGGTTTATAAGTTTTATAACTTTCAAAAATATTGGGGGAGATGCATTAGATTTTTCAGGCAGTAATGTTGAAGTGGAAAATTTTTTTGCTGAAGGCGTTAGAGATAAGGCAATTTCAGTTGGAGAGGGATCTAATATAAATATTAATCATATCTCTGTTAAGGATATTGGAGTTGCAATAGCTTCAAAAGATGGGAGCAAAACATTTGCTTCTAATTGTTATGTAGAAAATTTTGAGCTTTCAGCATTCATGACATACATAAAGAAAAATAATTATTTATCACCTTCTTTAAAGCTTGAGAAATGTCTTACCTCAGATGAAATATCACAAGACATATTTTTTAGACAAAAAGGAACAGAGCTGATTGCAGATAACTTTAGAAATATTACAGAACAGGATCTTGATGTAGATTTGCTATATCAAACTGAGGTTATGAAAAAATAGACTATTGATAATTATTAAATAATTGATTATGCAAAATTCAGAAAGATATGAAATTAAATTTATTTTAAATTCTCATGAAATATTTGAATTTAAACAAATGCTGATTTTAGATACATCATTCAAAGAGATGTTTAATCCTAGAATTGTGAACAGTATTTATTTTGATGATGTTAACAATATGTCTGCAGCCGATAATCTCGCAGGTATCTCCAAAAGAAAGAAATATAGACTCCGATGGTATGGTAATTCTCTCTGTGACCCAATTAATTTTGAGGTAAAAATCAGAAAAAATAAAATTGGTTATAAGGAATATTTTAACTTACCTGATGAACATAAAAATCTTAACAAATTAGAACTTCATAATATTGCAAAGATGTTTGAAAATGCTCTAGATTTAAAAAATAAGAATCCAAGCCTTCAATTATTTCCAAAACTGCAATTAGGATATTTAAGAGAGTACTTTGAAAATACTAAAGGTATACGATTGACTATAGATGACCAAATAAAATTTTGGCAAGTATTTGAAGGCTCTTATGCCTATCATGGAACTCCTCTTGAATATGACAAAAAAATTATTGAATTAAAATTTTCAAAAGAATTGTATCCAAATGTGGTAAATTTCTTAAGAAAAACATCATTTTTACCTAAGCGTCATTCTAAATATTTAGTAGGATTGGCTAAAATAGGTGAAGCGAAATATATTTAGTTATATCATTCATTGAAGAAAATTGGATGGAATTTAAGTAAATCATATTATTTTATGAAAAATGCTATAAAAAAACTTATTGTTGTCATGAGGCTTCAAAAAATATCGTATAGAATTTTTGACTTATATGCTTATTTTTTTAGATTCGTAACAGTTTCTAGGGATGGCATCACCTATTCATTAGATCTAAAAGAATCTGTCGATAGAGGAATATTTTTATTAGGTTGGGAGCCACTCACAATAAATTGGTTAAAAAGCAACCTGAAACCAGGAGATACGGTTATAGAAGTTGGAGCAAATGTTGGAGCGCACTCATTAATTATCTCAAATTTGATTAGTCCTAATGGCTTTTTGTATGCATTTGAACCTACAAACTATGCATTTTTAAAATTAAATACAAACTTTAACCTAAACCCTTTATTAAAAAACAATACTGAATTAGTCCAATTATTTGTTTCTGATAAAGATAATTCAAAATCCAATTCTAAGATTAGATCAAGTTGGATTGTTAATAAATCTGATCGTCTTGCAGATGAAATGGATGAAAACTTTCAGGGCTCGGTTGTAAATTTAGATGATTTTTTCGAGGGTTTAGATAAATTAAATTTACTTAAAATTGATGTGGATGGCTTTGATTATAGAGTGCTACAGGGCTCTAAAAAGCTCATATCAATTCATAAACCAATTGTGTTCATTGAATTAGGAGAAATAGATTTGCAAAAAAATAATAATTCAATTGAAGACATCATTAATTTTTTTAGTGAGTTGGAATATTCAGGCATTCTTGAGAATGGGGAGAAAATATCTTCATACCAACAAGTACTTGCCTATCTAGAGAGTAGCACACATGTAAATGGTATTTTTCGCTATAATTCTGATTGATATAGCCCTTATTCTAATTTTTTATAAAATCCCTGAAGATAAATTCTGATCCATAACCGCTTAGATGACTTTTATCTCTATATAGAGGCCTATCTTCATGCATCCCATTAATGCACTTTGAGGTATCTTCACAAAATGCTTTTAATAGAACCTTTCTTTGATCGTAAACCTTTAATCCCAAAGGGACTATTTTTTTTCCAATATAAGAATCAACTAAATTTTGATATTTTTCATGCTGCAGTTTAATTTCGCCTAATTTATTTGCCATTGCTGCTCTCCCCAAAGGCATTGTAAGAGCTGGTCTGGGAGTGAAATATATTACTTCAATGTTTCTAGAAATCGCGCTTTTAAATAATTCTGAAATAAAGAATAAATTTTTCTTCGCATTTATTTCATCCAATGGATTTATATGTTTATAAAAGTTTGTGATAAAAATTATTTTTGAAATCTCCTTATCCTCAATAAGCTTTTGAAGTAATTCTACAGCTCTGCTACATTGGCCACTATTTCTTTGAAAAGATAGCGGGGAAAATGAGCATCCGCCCATGCTAAGTTGGATTGCATTAACGTTATTTTGTTGAGCATACTTTTTAAATTCATTAGAAAAATCACCACTATGAGAATCACCAATCATTAGGATGTTCGTTTTTGTACCGTTATGCACTTTGCAGAATTTTGCTATATCCGTGATGCAATCATTTCCATTCATCCCATTAAAACCAGTTTCAGTTTGCAAATCATGATAAAAATTTTTTGATAAATGGTCTGGAGGATCTCTATCAATAAAACCATCTGTTCTGTGGCCTATTAGACCAATAATAAAAATTATCATTGCAATAGTACCAATACTGCTGAATAAGATTTTGTTAGAAATCTTCTCAAAGTCTCTAAAAGGGCTTTCTATAATGCGATAGCTAAAATATGCAAAAATGAATGAAATAAATACAATCAATGAAACATGATAAATAGATAACTCCTCAAGCAATCGATATTTAGTAAATGCAAAAATTGGTTGATGCCATAAGTATAGGCTGTAACTTAATAAACCTATGCCAGATATATACTTATTGGTAAATATTTTAAATACATAAGTATTCTCACATGTAAAAATAATAAGAAGCACTGTTCCAAAAACTGGTATAAGTGAATAAAAGCTAGGATGGGGTGTATTTAAATTAAAAGTAATGATGGAGAAAAGCACTAATCCAAAACCAATTAGGCTTAAAATTTGATTTAAAAGAAAGCTTTTTAAGATTAAAAAATTTGTACTGTGAAGAACCCAAGCAACAAGAACACCACAAATTATTTCCCAGCCTCTTGTTGGAAGTCCGTAAAAGGCCATAGATGGATAATTAGTTATTATATGCTGTGCAGTGAATAATCCAATTATTGCAATGAGGCTAAAAATTAAGAAGAAATTATTTTTACTAAATTTAAAAATTGCTAAGCATACAATTGGAAATAAGATATAAAATTGCTCTTCAATTGAAAGACTCCATGTATGTATAAGAGGTTTTAATTCAGCAGAGGTATCAAAATACCCGCTTTTAATCCAAAACAGGAGATTTGACAAAAACATGATCACTGAGACCATGCTTTGCGAAAATTCTTTCATATCATTGGGAAGAAGAAAGATCCATGCAAAAGGAAGGCAGGTTAGCATCATTATGAAAAGCGCTGGTAGTATCCTGCGAACTCTTCTTACATAAAAGTGTGATAGTGAGAATGTATGTTTTGAAAGTTCTGTTATAACTAGAGTTGCAATTAGATATCCGCTCACAACAAAAAATACATCTACTCCAACGAATCCTCCGCTAAAACTTTGAAGGCCTGCATGAAAAAAAATTACAGGAATAATTGCAAAAGCTCTTAAACCATCAATTTCTTTTCTATAACTCATTAAATAGTTTTTATGATTTTATATACGATTTTATGTTTTATTCTGTTTTGTAGAATATGCCAATTACGCCATTGGAATCTCCACTAAAAAAGACTGCGTCAGTCTCATGATCATAAATTAGATCTCTAACCCTTTCATTTAGAACTATCTGCTTTTCAGTTCGAAAAATATTCTTCTTATCAAGAGACATAACAAATATTGAGAGACTGGGAATAAAATTTGTTACAGCATATCCCATGGTTCCAAAAATTAAAGTTCTTTTATTTTTAAATTCTAAGAAATTTTTTTCCACTTCAATTATTTGTGAGATTCCTGAGGATGGAGAAAAATGCATTAAGGGTTCAGTAAAACCATATTTTTTGTGGTTTTTGTGAAGAGGCGCATATTCATATTCTTTCATATCTCTATATTCTTTTAATTTAAGTGCATTGTTTACAAGCTCATACTCACTTCCACCATAGTGCCCACCATATGAAGCAATAGGCCATCCAAAATTTTCTATATCATCAGAATTAGGGTTTGTATTATGATTGACTTCATCACCTCCATTAGGCCCATGCTCAGTAGAAAAAATTTCATCATATTGTTGCGAATAATAAAGGCCCTGAGGATTCCTATGACCGATAGAAATATTTTTTGCTTCACCTGAATCCATGTTTATTGCAAGAATCTTTCCAAAAGGATTATCCAATTTTTGAGCAGTTAATCTTGCTCTATATTCTCCAGTTGAAAATAATATTTGATTATTTTTATACATTGAAAGTCTTCCACCAGATTGATGGGCATTAAAATTAGGAATTTCTTTTTTAATGCATTGTCTGGGAGAATAAAAAATTGAGAAAATTAATTTTTTGCTAATTTCAGATTCAAGAATTGATGTATTAAAGCAGTCAGGTTCCATCTCATGAATATATGAAACATAAATTTTATTTTTAATTATTAAAATATCTTTTATCCCAAATTGTCCGGATGAAAAAAACTCAAAATAATTAATAAAGTTTGTGATATTAGATTCATAGAAGCTTGCATTTAAAGCATCTTTATCAGATAAAAAATCGTTCTTTGGTACAATAAAAAATAAGCCATTTTCTTGAACTATAAATAGTTTATTATCTTTAAAATCTATATAGGCAGGCCCTCTTTCAGGCACTCTTTTTACTAGGTTAAGAAAATTAGCTCTGAATTTAGAGATTTTAAATTTTTGACCTGCTATCTCTACAACCTGATCAGGCAGTTTCTTTAATCTAAGATCGAGCATATTTTTATTTAGGTGGGGGAGAAACGCATCTAAAAGAGCTCTTTTATTTTCAGCCTCTTTTGCCGAAATTATTTGATTTAAGGAGTTTTGTGAATAAGTAGGCACATATTTTTGAAAAAGAGATTTTGAAAATCTAAATACTTTTTTTGGATATTCTGGCGCAAATATCAATGCACATAAAACTACAAAAATAGCTAAAGAAACTATAATAATTTGAACATTTTTAATTTTTAACATGCCTACATATATTACTGTTTAATTTAAGACATATCACTAGAATTGGTTAGATAATGTCAGTTAAGTTAGAATACCTTAATAATGTTTATAGAATTTTAAATATTTTATATTCGAAGCTAACACTTATTATATTTTCCTAGAGAATGAAAGATTTTATTCATCAATGTGTTATAAAATTTAGCGGAATATTTATTCCCCAATCTATACTAGATTATTTGTTAGTAGTACTACTTCATTTGAGAGGTTATAACAATTATAAAAATTTTCAAGAAAGTGGTGAGAATAATTTTCTAAGCAATATTCTTGCTAAACACAATCCTGAGATTTGCATAGACATTGGGTCTAATATTGGTAGTTACTCTAATGAAATATTGATTAATACTGATGCAGATGTTATTTCTTTTGAGCCACTCAAAACACCATTTAGCAAACTTCAAGATCTAAAAAAAAGATGGGGCGATAGATTATTAATTGTAAATACGGGGCTGGGTAGCACCGAATCAAATGAGATTATTTATTTTGATGAAGATACTACTTCGCATGCTTCACTGATTCAAGATGTTAATAACTTAAGTTATGTTTCTAATAAAAATCAAGAAAAAATATCTTTAACAACTTTAGATATTTTTTTAGCAAAAAACCCTCAACAAAAATCCATTGATTATATTAAAGTTGATACTGAAGGATATGAATATGATGTTTTGTTAGGATGCAAAGACACTATAAAATTAGAAAGACCAAAATTTATTCACATTGAATTTAATTGGCATCAACTTATTAAATCGCAAACATTGTATTCTTTTTCGCTCCTACTAAAAGGATATAATCCATATCAAGTGCTTCCAAATAGTTTAATTAAGAGAGATCCACTTGATCCTATCTCAAACATCTATAGCTATTCAAATTTTATATTTATTAGAGAAGATATATCTTTGTAGACTAAAATTCTGTCAAAATAATAAATATTTATAATGTAATATTAAAAACAGCATATAAGATGTCTTTTTTACATAAATAAATTTAAATTGAAAACTATCTCACTCCTTGATACGTCGATAAATAATTACAATCTTGGTAACTTGATTATCATGGATTCAATTGAAGTAATTATGAATGATTTGTTCAATAATGACTTCATATTCAAAATGCAAGCTTCTGAATCTTTTGGAAAAACATCAATTCAAAACTTTAATAAATCAGACTACATTTTTTTTGGAGGAACCAATGCTTTAACTTCAAACATGAATAAAGAGAAGTATATTGGCTTTAGTCTATTAAATTTAATTTCTATCAATCGACTTTCATTGCTTGGGGTTGGTTGGTGGCAATATCAAAATGAACCAAATTTTTATACTAAAATTTTTTTAAAGCGCATGCTTCATTCATCTTTATTGCACTCTGTACGAGACTCCTATACTCAAAAAATGCTTCAATCAATAGGTATAGAAAATGTGCTTAACACATCTTGCCCATCAACTTGGGAGTTAACAAAACAACATTGTGACCAGATTTCAAACTCAAAATCAGATTCAGTTGTTTTTACTATTACTGACTACAACAAGAAGCCAGAAGCAGACTCAAGTTTTATTAATCGCATCCAAGATGAATATAAGTCAACCTTTTTTTGGCCTCAGGGTTCTGGTGATTTGGAGTATTTTTCAAAGCTTGCTATCCCATATAGAAATAAGATTAATATTCTTAAGCCTAATCTTGAATCTTTTAATTCTCTAATAAAAAATAAAGGGGTGGATTATATTGGTACAAGATTGCATGCAGGCATTCGGGCACTCCAAAATAAAAATAGGGCATTAATTATAGCAATTGATAATAGAGCTAATGAGATTGCAAATGATATCAATTTAGATATATCTAAGAGAGGTAATCTAGAGCAGATCTCATCATTTATTAATACTTGCCCTCCTAATTCAATTAAAATTCCAACTACAGAAATTGAAAAATGGAAAAATCAATTTAAGTTGAATGGTCAATAGCTAAAATGAAAGTTCTAATTACTGGCGGAACCGGATATATTGGTAGCCATTGCGCAGTTGAGCTTCTCGAAAAAAATTATGAAGTTATCTTGCTTGATAACCTATCCAATAGTTACAGAAGAGTGTGTAATCAAATTCAAGAAATAACAAAAAAGGACATTATTTTAATTGAGGGAGATATTACTGACAAAAAGATTTTAAAAAAAATATTCTTATCTAACAAAATCGATGTTGTTCTTCATTGTGCTGGTTTAAAAGCTGTAAATGAATCAATTCAAGAATCTGAAAAATACCATCATAATAATGTAAGGGGAACTAAGTGTTTAATAGAGGCCATGGAATTAAATGGAGTCTACAAGATAATCTTTAGTAGTAGCGCGACTGTGTATGGGGATCCAAAATATTTACCAATGAATGAGGAACACCCTTTAAATCCATTACATCCATATGGAGAAAATAAAATATCCATAGAAAAAATGTTAGAAGATATAGCGTTTATAAATTCATCATGGAAAGTTATATGTTTAAGATATTTTAATCCAATAGGTGCTCATAAGACTAACTTGATTGGAGAATCCCCAACTCGACATCCAAATAATCTGCTTCCCTACATTATGCAAGTTGCAGCTAAAAAAAAATCAAGATTAGAAATTTTTGGAAATGATTACTTAACACCCGATGGAACTGGTTTAAGAGACTATATTCATATAGATGATTTGGCTGAAGGCCATGTTGCTGCAATAAATCACTTGTTTAATATGAGAGAAAAAAATAATTTTGATATTTTTAATTTAGGAACTGGCTCAGCGCATAGCGTCCTTGAAGTTCTTCATTCTTTTGAAGCAGCTTCAGGATTAAAAATACCATATGTTTTTTCTGAAAAAAGAGAGGGCGATGTCCATGCATCATATGCAGATATCTCAAAAGCAAAATTAATTTTAAACTGGGAGGCAGTTAAATCCTTGGACGAAATGTGTTTGAGCGCATGGCAATACCAAAAAAAAATCCTTTAAATTCATGAAAGTTTCACATATTAATTATTCAGATAACATTGGTGGTGCATCTAAGGCCGCTAAGAGAATTTGCGAAGCTCTTACCTATGATGAGATTGATGCAAAAATGATAGTTGCAAAAAAAATTTTAAATGACAAGGAAACAATTCAAATTACCTCAAAATCGCATAAATTGTATTCTTCTGTAATTAGAAAGCTAGAATCATATCTTGTAGATAATTTTTTTAATTTAAAGGAATCTTCTTTATCAATCCATCCCTCATATATTGCAAAGTCAATTAACAGCATTAATTCTGATATTTTTCATTTTCACTGGATAAACGCTGGCTTCTTGTCAATAAATGATATTGCTAAAATTGACAAACCTAAAGTATGGACTTTGCATGATATGTGGCCTTTTTGTGCCACTGAACATTATGCGCAGTCTAGTAATTGGAAACATGGCTATTCAGATTTCGATGCTAATTTTCTAGAGAAAAAGTTAAATCAGTTTGTTTGGAATAAAAAGAATAAGCTTTGGAAAAAACCTTTTGAAATAGTGGCTCCAAGCAATTGGATGGCAAATTGTGCCAATGATAGCTTATTATTTAATTCATGGCCTATCACTGTTATTAAGAATCCAATAGATACAGAGAAATGGTTTCCTTTAGATAAAAATATTGCAAGAAAAAGTTTGGGCCTGCCATTAAACACTTCTTTAATACTTTTTGGATCTGCTCAGGGCACTAATGATCCCAGAAAAGGCTATGAATACTTAAAAATAGCTCTCAAATATCTAAAACAAGATAATATAAATTTTGAACTTGTAGTATTTGGTAACTCAGAGCCTTTGAATGATACAAGTATAAGAGAGTTTAAAGTTTATGATATGGGAAGAATATCTGATGATGAGAGCTTAAGGAGTATATATCAATCATGCGATGTATTTGTTTTGCCCTCATTGCAGGATAATCTTCCAAATACTTGTGTTGAGGCTATTTCATGCGGAACTCCAGTTTGTGCTTTTAACTCAGGTGGAGTTGAAGATATAGTGATTAATAAAAAAACTGGATATTTAGCAAAAAAAATAGATTCCCATGACCTTGCAAATGGAATTAACTGGATCTTAAGTACTGGAGATAATAAAAAACTTGCTTTAGATTGTCGAAATCATGCCGTAAAAAACTTCTCGTATCCTATTATTTCAAAAAAATATAAAGATATTTACGAAAGATTAATTGCAGATAGTCAATGATTAATCTTTCAAGGTTTTGTAAATAATTTAATCCTCTAACTTTTTTAGTTTAAAATTAGATACATGGAAAATTTTCAATATTTAATAGATAAAATTCAAAATTCAAAAATTATTGAAAACCCTTATCCACATATTTATATAGAAAATTTTTTTGATTCAAAAGATTTCTCTAGAATAATAAATTCTGATGGCATAAATACAAAAGACTACAAGGATAATGATGAGCTATTTAACTCTTTATTTAATTTGGGGTATAAGATTATTGATTTTCCTGGCTGTATAAATAATGTTAAGGAATATAATTCTTGGCATGATAAAAAATATTCATCTAAAAAATTACATAGTGCCTGCGAGGGTTTTGGAATGACTTTAAGACTTTTAGAGCCTCAATCATCAATTTTAAAGAATCTAAAACTATTTATTGAATCAAATGATTTTAATAAAGCCTTGGCCTCTAAATTTAATATTGATATTGATAAGGTGTATTCTGACAATGGGTTGCAGAAGTATCTGGATGGATATGAGATTAGCCCGCATCCTGATATCAGAAAAAAGGCACTAACATATATGATCAATATCAATCCACATTCTAACTCTGAGGATCTTGATCATCATACTCATTACCTTCAATTTAAAAAGGAGTACAAGTATATTCAAGAATTTTGGGAATCAAACACTCAATATGACAGATGCTGGGTTCCTTGGGATTGGGCTGAGACATTCTTTATACAAAATAAGAATAATTCGTTAGTTATGTTTTCTCCTGCAGATCAAACTATTCATGCTGTAAAAGCCTCGTATAACCATTTAATTGGCCAAAGAACACAGTTATATGGAAATCTTTGGTTTATTGACTCTCCAAATACAAAAGAATTAAATTGGGAAGATATGGTCATTCCCTCAATAGATAAAATTAAACAAAATAACTCATTGCAATCAATTTTTAGTAGAATCCCTTTAAAATTTAAAAATTTTATTGGTAAATTTAATAATTCTCAAAGTGGCAATAATTATTCATCTATAAGAAATAAGAATAAGTAAATACTTTTAATATGAATGTTACTGACGCAGTTAATAAGAGATCTTCAATAAGGTCTTTTAAGAGCATACCTGTAGAAGATTCACTCATAAGAAAACTGCTCTTAAAAGCTTCTCGTGCTCCTTCTGGAGGAAATCTTCAGCCATGGAAAATATTTGTTATTAATGACTCCACAATGAATGATTTTCTTGAGTTTCAAAATAAATGGACTGAGCCTGAAGTGCCAGCTTATGATATTTATCCCCCAAAGTTAAAAGAACCCTATAGAACATCTAGGTTTGAATTAGGAGAGCAAATGTATGAACTCTTAGGCATAGGAAGAGAAGACAAAGATGCAAGGATTGCTCAAGTGATGAAGAACTTTAAATTCTTTGGAGCGCCGTGTGCTTTTTTTTGCTTTGTCGATCGCCAAATGGGTCCCCCTCAATGGTCTGACTTAGGAATGTTCTTGCAAACTTTCATGTTACTAGCAAAAGAGGCTGGCTTAGATACATGTGCTCAAGAAGCTTGGTCAATGAAACACGATAGTGTTTCTAAATTTGTTAAGGCTGAAGACACCGATATATTATTTTGTGGTATGGCAATAGGGTATAGGGACGACACTGCTTTGGTTAATTCTTTAGAATCAGAAAGAAGGCCTCTAAAAGAATGGGCTAAATTTCTATAAAAAATGTTGAATCATTTCATGGTCGAAGCTATGAAAATGGCCAAACTGGCATATGACAATGATGAGGTGCCAGTAGGCGCAATTATAGTTAAGAATGAAAAAA
>MDSV01209382.1_pt1 | contig 15167 bp, 20 predicted proteins | sample 810851 | NCBI WGS metagenome assembly MDSV01 (sample SAMN05326640, study PRJNA326480) | marine metagenome | isolation source: seawater | place: Atlantic Ocean: North East | collected 2012
ATAAAAAGAAAAATTAAAAAAGCAGTGAATTGGATGCTATATCAACAGATTCCAGCATGGATCATTATAGTTTTAATCATTGTTTGGATAATATTATAGAAAATTATGACAAAAGTATTTGATGTAACAAAATTTAGAAAAAGCATTACGAAATCAATTCAAGGTTTAGGTATAGGCTTCAATGATCCAACCGACTGGATCAGCACAGGAAACTTTGCCTTAAACTATTTGATATCAGGAGACTTTAATAAAGGCATTCCCCTAGGAAAAGTATCTGTGTTGGCTGGTGAATCAGGAGCAGGAAAATCTTATATTGCTTCAGGCAATATTATTAAAAATGCACAGGATCAAGGTATATTTGTAATTTTAATTGATTCTGAAAACGCATTAGACGAGGCTTGGTTACAGGCTCTTGGAGTCGACACAGATGAAAAAAAATTGTTAAAATTAAGTTTATCTATGATAGATGACGTTGCAAAAACTGTATCAGAGTTTATGAAGTCCTACAAAGATGAACATGCAGAAAACAGAGAAGGTGCACCTAAAGTTTTATTTGTAATAGACAGTTTGGGTATGTTATTAACTCCAACAGATGTTGATCAGTTTGAAAAAGGTGAAATGAAAGGTGACTTGGGTAGAAAGCCTAAGGCATTAACAGCACTTGTAAGAAATTGTGTAAACATGTTTGGAAGTTGGAATGTAGGATTAATGGCTACAAATCATACATACGCATCACAAGACATGTTCGATCCAGATGATAAGATATCAGGAGGACAAGGTTTTATATATGCAAGTTCAATTGTGGTTGCAATGAAAAAATTAAAACTTAAAGAAGACGAAAAAGGCAACAAAGTCACAGATGTAAGGGGTATAAGAGCCGCTTGTAAAGTAATGAAAACAAGATATGCTAAACCTTTTGAAAGTGTACAGGTTAAAATTCCATATGACACTGGCATGGATCCTTATTCAGGATTATTAGATCTGTTTGAGAAAAAAGGCGTAATTAAGCAACAGGGAAACAGATTAAAATATGTTGATTCTAAAGGGGTAGAAACCATAGAGTTCCGAAAAAACTGGACAGGTGATAAATTAACAAAAGTCATGAATGACTTTGATAATGTAACTGCACAGGATACAACGGAAAATGGAACACACAATGGATAGTACTCAAATAGAAGAAATATGGACCACGGTGTCACATTATATACCTGAAAGACAAAAACTAGATTGTGCAGTTGATTTTGTAAAAACTCTTGTAGATCAAGGTGTTGAAAGCAAAGTGCTAAAGGCCGCACAGGAGTATGACGAAAAACTTACAGAAGCAATCACAATAGTTTTGGAAGACGCAGAAGAAGATGAATATGCAGACACTAGCAACTATTATGAGGACGAATGAGTTGGTATAACACAATAAGCAAAGACATTTCAAAAATTCCAGACTGCATAGTTCACTACAACAACGAATATCAAACAGCAAGAAAAGAATGCGGTATATGGGGCAACTTAGAAAAAGCCTCCGCGGCTCTACCAGGTATTGTTGAACATAGATTTCAACAACTACAGGAAATTGAGGCAATTCTTGAATACTTAAACATAGAAAAAAGAAAACTAAGGTCAACACATTTTAAAAAATATTTAGAAAATTATCAAAGAGCACTTTCAAGTCGAGACGTTGACAAATATGTAGACGGAGAAGCAGATGTTGTTGACTTTGACAAAATTGTAAATGAATTTGCACTTTTAAGAAATCGTTGGTTAGGTATAACTAAAGGACTTGATCAAAAACAATGGCAACTGACCAATATTGTGAAATTAAGAGTAGCAGGAATGGAAGATGCCACAATCAAATAGAATTATCCTTACAGACGTAGACGGAGTTCTTCTTGAATGGGAGAATCATTTCACACAATGGATGTTAAAAAGAAGTCATTTTGTGCGAGGTAAAAGAAGACAAACCTATAAATTGCTTCCCAATAAACAATCGGAATACGCTATGGAAAAACGTTTTGGCGTTACTCCTACGGTTATACAAAGAGAAATACGCGAGTTCAATAGAAGTGCATGGATGGCAACACAACCACCTTTGCCAGAAGCAGTGACATATGTAAAATTATTACATGCAGAAGGATGGACATTTATACCAATTACATCTCAAACATCAGACGTGCCAGCACAAATGTTAAGAAAAAGACTGCTGTCCGAATTGTTTGGTGAACATGTATTTCAAAATTATTTTATTTTAGAAACCGGAGACGACAAACACTCTGCACTTTCAGAATTTACAAAAACTGGTTTACACTACGTTGAAGACAAATGGCAAAACTGTATTACTGCATTGAAGTATGGTTTAAAACCAATTTTAATTAATCATGCATATAACCTAAAGTTCAAACATGCAAAAGTTAAGCGTGTAAATAATTGGAGAGACATTCATCAATATTTGTCTAAAAGATAATGCAAAAGAAAATATTAATAATGGGTTTACCCGGATCTGGCAAAACAACATTAGCCAATAAACTTGCACCAATGTTAAATGCAGTGTGGCTAAATGCCGACGCAGTAAGAAAAGAACACAATGATTGGGACTTTTCATCAGAAGGAAGAACAAGACAAGCAGAAAGAATGAAGAGATTGGCGCAAGAGGCACTAGATGATAACAGAACAGTAGTTGCTGACTTTGTTTGTCCTACAGAAAAAACTAGAGAAGATTTTGGTGCTGACTATGTAATATGGATGGACACTATTAAAGAAGGCAGATTTGAGGATACAAATAAAATGTTTGAAACTCCAAAAAAATATGATTACAAAGTAACACATATGGACGCACAGATGTGGGCGTTCATGATAAAAAATGACATACAAGACAAACTAGGACCAACAGGACCACACTATGGACAAATGGGACAATAAAAAACCAACAGCACAAATGTTAGGTAGATGGCAACCATGGCATGCCGGGCATCAAAAACTTTTTGAAGAAACACTAAAAAGAGCAGAGCAAGTTTTAATAATGGTTAGAGATGTACAAGGTGTTGGAGACAATCCTTTTGATTTTGACACTGTCAAGGCAAATATAGAAAATGCACTTAAAGATTATGAAGGAAAATTTAAAATCTTATTGGTGCCAAACATAACTAATATATGTTATGGTAGAGGAGTTGGATACAAAATAGAAGAAATAGTGTTAGACCATGAAACACAAAAGATATCCGCTACAGAAATTAGACAAAAAATGCGTAATGATGGAGATTTAAAATGAAAATATATGTAGGACATGACAGCCGAGAAGATATTGCTTATCAAGTTTGCGAACATTCAATTAAAAGACGAGATCCATCAGCAGAAGTTATTCCATTAAAGCAAAGACAAATGAGAGAACAGGGTCTATACACTAGGCCTGTTGACAAATTAGCATCTACAGAATTTACATTTACAAGATTTTTTATTCCATACATGAATGATTTTAAGGGTTGGGCAGTATTTTGCGACTGTGATTTTGTTTGGCAGATACCAAGTCATGAATTAGTAAAATTTTGTGACCCAAGCAAGGCAGTGGTTTGTGTTCAACATGATTACAAACCTAAAGAAGGAACCAAAATGGATGGACAGGTACAAACAGTTTATCCAAGAAAAAATTGGTCAAGCATGGTTTTATGGAACTGCGAACACCCGAAAAACAAAATACTTACACCAGAATTATTAAACAAAGAAACACCAAAATTCCTACACAGATTCTCATGGTTAGATGATAATGAAATTGGTTCTTTACCACATGAATACAATTGGTTGGTTGGTTGGTACAAAGAGCCAGCAGACGGAAAGCCTAAAATATTGCACTACACAGAAGGTGGACCATGGTTTGACGGATACAGAGATTGTGAATATGCTGATGTTTGGAAAAAAGAATTAATAAATTTATTTTCATCATAATGATAACTGTACTAGATAATTTTAATTCAAAAACTGATTACTTTCAAGAACCGTATCCTCATGTCGTGATTAAAAACGCATTGCCAAAAGATCTTTATGAAACTTTAGCAAAAACTTTTCCAACACAAGAAATGAAACAAAAATTGCCTTTGATCGAAGGGCACACACATAGATATCTTGCAAATGATGTTCTAAACAAAAAAACAATCGCTGTATCAGAAGAGTGGCAAGATTTTTTTAAAACACACACAAGCCAAGAATATTACAATAAAGTTTTAAACTTATTTAAAAATGATATAACATATGGAGAACAAGTTTTTAACAAAAAAGTAATGGTTAGAGGCGTAGATGAAAAAAATGGTGACATGGTTACTGACACACAATTTGTAGTTCATAATCCAATAAAAGTTGGTACAACACGAACAACACACATCGATAATCCACAGGAACTTTATGCAGGACTACTTTATTTTAGACAGGACACAGATACAAGCACCGGTGGAGACTTTGAAATTTTTGACACTAGTGTTGTAAAAGGAGTTCATAAACAAAAAGGACGAGAAATATCTCAAGATACAGAAAAAAAATTAGTAAGAACAGTAAAATATGAACCAAACACTTTTGTTATGTTTCTTAACACAGGAAAAAGCGTTCACGGAGTTACTCCAAGAGAAAACGCAACAGTTGAAAGATTAAGCATTAATATCATTGCAGAAACAAGAAGCAAACAAAACTTGTTATTCAGTTTGCCAAATGCTTGATAAAATTATTCCAGTCAATATACACAATGCTCCAGTAAGTCATATTATTGTAAATCAACCTATAGATCAAAAACGTTATGATCATTTATATGAACAATGGCTAAATCCAAATCATAATGTTTGGAAGGATTTTGTTGAAGAACAAAAAATTACTATTGAACAACAAAATGAAATTGCACCAACACAAAGCAAAAGCGACTTTATTGGGTATTGGTTTTTTACGCAAAGATCAGATCAAAGAGGAGTACACATACAACTAATAGGAAAACATATACCTTACAGAGCAAACACATTGTTAATAATCAAATCTAATCAAACTTTTAATATAACGAACACACAAGGAAATATGCCCTCAATGTTTAATTGTGTCGTGCATTTTAATCAAGATCAGCAGTTTAAAATCAAAGAACTTTTAAGTCTTTAAGCACTCCAACAGCAGTTCCGTTTGCAAATTCTTCTGGTGTAAATTGTTGATATGACAAACTATACAGCCAATCTTTTGGATCGGTATAACTTGGATTTTCAATGTCTTTTATTTCTGTTTTACAAATTGGTTTTGCAAAACTAATATCATGACATATAACCGGCACACCTTGACATAGACTTTCAACTGCACTAATAGAACAACTTGTAACACATGCCCAAGCATCTTTCAATTGTTGTTGTAAAGGTACAACTGCTTCGGACGGACCGCTTGTGCCTCTACCTCTAGGTTTTTCTCTAATTACTATTGGCCTATCGGTGTGCTTTTTAATCTCCATAATTGTTTGTTCTAGCCAGTTTATCTCATTTAAAAAATTATGAATCCCGGGACTACTCGGACAAACCAAAATGTAACTACCTTTGTTGTTGTAATCTCTATATGATAAATTAAAACTTTTTAATCTATCTGGATCCAAACCTTTTATATAAGGCACATGAATATTATTTTTACATATACGCCAATAGTGATTATTTGCTAATAGATTGTTGTTGTCGAATCTCCCAAAATATGGAGTGTCTGTGAACCACCAGTTTTGGCCAGTGTCTTCAATTTGATGAATCAGGTTTGTGTTATTATTGACTAATCCCCAAAACATAGACTCAGTGTCATTGTTTAAAAAGTAATTCATTGAATTATCAACTACTTTGGTTCCAGACGGCCAAGTTTTCATTATGCCGTTGAATACCTCCCAACACTTGCTAGTAGGGTTATTAGATGGTGCGTAGATTGTTATCATCGATATATTCTTTTAACATAGTTGCCCATTGCTTGTGTCCTTCAGTGCTAGGGTGTGGGTCGTTTGGACTTACAATAAATTTTTTATCTAAAACAAATTCATAATGACTAGTCATAGGATTAAAAAATCTTTTCATGTCAATAGCATTTCTAATTACTTCTGAGTCTCTACACGGTACGTCAAAGTTGTTTGGCAGTGCATTGTACATAACATATGGAATATTTTTCCTTGCAAAATAATTTTGTAAATCAAACACATGATCCAAAAAGTTTATGGTTGCATTTCTTTCAATATCCCAACCTCTTTGTTGTCTTATAAATGAAACGTTATCAAGTGTTTTCCATGTTCTCCAAGTAAGATCAGTGCCTTCGATTCTTCCTGCTTTCCAACCATCGTCAGTCACGTAATCATTTCTATGTTGACTACTCCAACCAATTACGGCAAAAGTATCATTAGAACCATTTTGTTCAAACCAAACTTTAGTGCTAAAACTTATTCTACTGTTGCCTCTACCGCCCATTGCTAGATTAGAAAGATCACACTGATAGATATTAGCCAGTTCTTTTGTAACAAATGTTTCTACGCCATCTTTGGGTCTAGGCGTTAAAAAACTACAACCATTGGAAAAAAGTTTGTTCATATATGTATTTTATAGTATAATTATTACAAATACAATGATAGTAAAACCTATTTCTGACATATCCTATTTTACCGAAGAGTTTGGATACATAGACGGTCCTTATACTTTAAAGGTAAATTGGCACACAAAACAAACCACAGATCAGTTTGATACTGCAACTACCTTTGTTGCACAATTTTACGATTGTGTTGTACATAGCACACCACCTTTATTAGTGACAAAAAACAATTTAATGATCACCGACCATGTATGGCCTTTATTGTATCAAGCAAAATTTAAACCACAAAAGACACACAAGTTATGGTCACAATGGTCCAACAAAATAGATATTAATCTTCCTGAACCAATAAAAAACTATGGTGCTGAACAAACTTATGTATGGATGCCAATAGACAAAGAATCATGTAATAATCCATGGCACGTGTGGATAGACGTCATATCAAAATTACGACTTGTTGCTGAGTTAAAAACAAAACATATGCTAGATTATATCTATGTGTTTCCGTGCATGTCAACTTATTTGCAAAAAGTGTTAAATGAAATATTCCCTCATTTAAAATATTTTGTAATGGAAAAAAATAGTACAATAAAATTTAGACATTTAATTGTTCCTAGTATGTGCAATAGAGATGACGGAGTAACTAATCCTAAAATAATTGAATGGTTAAGGACCTTTGGACCATCTAAAAGCAATCCTGACAAAAAAATTTTTATTACAAGGAAAGATGCAAAGACTAGACAACTTGTAAATCAAGAAGAACTTTTATTAGCATTAGCAGGATTTAAACCTATAGAACTTTCACAATATACAATTAAAGAACAAATGGAAATTTTTGATTCTGCTTCACATATAGTTGCTACCCATGGAGCAGGACTTGTTAATTTGCTATGGTCACAGCACGGAACCAAAGTAATAGAAATAAATCATTTAGAACAAGTAGATAAGAAAGTGTATCCTATATTAAGTAAAAATTGTGGACTTATACATAAAGTTTTATTTGGAGAAAAAATAAAATTAAATTATCAAAACAAACCAAAAGGTGTAAAAAGATTTAACGATATGGCAAATATTAAAATTAATGTACAGGAAGTTTTGCAATGTCTATAGAAATATCTGGTATCCATACAACCAAACCAAGAACACAAAGATATGTGGACGCCTTTGTAGCAGGTACTCCAGGCGGAAAAAAAATTTATCATTTTAGAGAAATGCAAGATTTGCCAAAAGAAAATTTAGCAATGTATGGCATACTTGCAGGATCAGGAGAGGTATACAAATGGTGCATAAAAGAAAATAAAGATTTTTACTTTATGGATCATGGTTACTTTACAAATGCTCACGACAGTCCACACTGGTTACGTATTACAAAAAATAAACACTGTCAAAATATATTATCAAATAGGCCAAGCGATAGATATGAAAAAAATTTTAAAAAAGAAATTAAGGCATGGCAAAAAACAGGATCTAAAATATTAGTTTTACCTCCAACAAATGCAATATCAAATTTTTTTAATGTAAAAAATTGGTTAGACAATACTGTAAAACAATTAAAAGATAACACAGATAGACAAATTGACATCAGAGAAAAACCATACAATCCAACCATTGCAGTTGATCATGTTGGGGCCACGGTAAAAGTTGATCGGCCAACCTCACACCAAGGAACCATTGACTGGACTGAATACTTTGCTTGTGTTACATACAACAGTAATACAACCATGGCAAGCCTACAAAACGGAGTGCCAGTGTTTTGTGATTCGGTAAATTGTGCCGCGGCACCAATATCAGAAACCAATTTTGCAAAGATAGAAACGCCTAAATACGAAGATAGAATGTCATTATTTTCAAGTTTAGCATACAACAATTTTAATCTTGCAGAAATGCAAGATGGTACAGCATGGGAGATTTTAAATGGCGGATAGATTAAAACCAGAACATGTAGAAATAGTTGATAAAATACGTGTGCTTGAAGATGAAATAGTAACTGCAAAACAACGTTTCAAAAAATATCACAACTATTATGCTCCTGAAGAACTTGTAAAAGCGTCTAAAAGAGTTATATCATTTGGTGTTGGCGGTGATGTTACGTTTGAAAAATTAATGTGCCTAGACAACATGTCATTGGATGTAAGATTGTTTGACCCAACCCCATACACTAAAGCAAATAGGAATCCTATCCTACGTGCTAGTGGGAAGAAATATTTTTATAATATTGAAAATGGAATTAAATTGTGTAGAAAAATTGGCAATAATAACTTAAAATATAAACCAATTGGGTATAGTCCAACTAATGGCAAACAAAAATTTTATTACAGTCCTCAAAAAAATGTTAACGGTCATGTATTGCGTTTAGAAAATCAATGGAAAAGTTTTAGTGCATTCAATCCAGATGGATCTAGACTATCTACTGAAGTTGAATTCCAAAATTTAAAAACAATAATGGATAACTTAGGATGGGAATCAGTAGATATTTTAAAAACTGATATAGAAGGATATTGGTATGACTTTGCTAATGAACTTTTGAAAGAAAAGATCGACTTTAAATATTGGGTAACAGAGATTGAACTAGGACTTAATGGATCATACGAAGAAAATTTTAAACAGATTAGGGAAATAAGTGAAAAAATGAAGGACAAATATCAAATTGTTATTAACAGAAAAAGACTTAAACCAATGCTAGAATTAGGATTTCTAAAAAAATGAAAGTACAAATTTTCCGTAGAACCGTAAAAGATAGAAGACGTGGTAATAGTTACGAATTACTATATCATCTTGCAGAAGGTATAAAGGCCGCAGGTGATGAACCTATTATGGTCAATGAACACAGGTCAGGCCCAACCATTCAGGGAGAAATGGAGCCAACTGAACCAATGGCGGCCATGTTCGGTTATGGTGGAGACAAACAAATGCATCATACCAAAGGCAGAAGACGTGAACTTGCTGATAGATGCAGAGCAAAAAAGATTCCTTTGATTACTTTTGACGGAGGAGTATTAAGTAGTTTTGGTAATGTGTCTACGTCTCCTGAACATCATTTTCGAGTAGCACTTTACACACCAATGAACAATGGCAACTTTCTAAGTGACGACTCACCTAGCGATAGATGGGAAATGATGAAAGAAAAATTTAGTGTAAAGTATGAACCATGGCGTAAAAGCAATCCAGAAGATCCAATACTTTTTGTTTTACAGCCAAAAGACAATTGGAGTATGAATGAATTAGATCCATTAGACTGGTTTAATGATGTCTACAAAAAGGTTCGACCATTGACTAAAAGAAAATTTATTGTAAGGCCACACCCTAATCACGCAGATGTAATGTACCAAAGACGTAAAGAATTTCCTGAAGATATTGAATTAGAAATACCTCAAAGACATTTTGTTGGTGACCAGAAAAAGCACTATAGATTTCATTTCCAAGAAGCAATAACTAATTGCCATGCTATTATTACTCACAATTCTACTGCCTCAACTGACTCCTGCGTTAGGGGGATTCCAACTTTTTGTACTAGCGATCTTGCAATTTGTTGGCCTGTAGCAAATAAAGATCTTTCAAAAATAGAAACGCCAGACATGCCTGATAGAACACAATGGGTTAACGACCTAGGATATAAAATGTGGAGTATAAAAGAAATAAGAGATGGCACAGTATACAAGAGATTCAAACAAAAATTAGGATTATAATGTGCGGCGTGTACGGTATATCATATAAAAATCGAGACATCGTTGACCAAATGATTAAAGATTGTAGCCATAGAGGTCCTGATGGACAGGATATCTACGTAGATGAAAAAGTCACTCTGGGCCATAATCTACTTTCTATTACAGAAAATCCTGAGCAATCTAGACAACCATGGAAAACACCTAAGGGCAATATTTTAACATACAACGGTGAAATTTTTAATTACTATGAACTTGTTCACAAATACAAAGACAAATTTATTCCAAAAACAAAATGCGATACAGAACTACTGGCATGGGGACTAGATAATTTTGGTTATAATTTTATAGAACAAATTGACTCGATGCACGCCTTTGTTTTTTATGATAAACAAAAACAACAATTAATTCTTTCAACAGATCATTTAGGTATTAAACCTTTATATTATGCAATCGAAAATAATAATCTTATTTTTAGTTCAGAAATAAAAAGTATGTTAGCCAATGTAAAAAACAGTAACCAAGTATCAAAAGAAGGTATAGCAAGTTTTCAATATTGTGGTATGAATGTTTTAGACCAAACAATTTTTAATAAAATAAAAAAATTAACTCCAGGTGAAACAATAATTTATGATCTATATAATAAAAAAATATTAGAAAAAAAATATCAAAGAATCGTACCGCAACCTAATCATTATTTTGACCCTGATGAATTTAGAGAACAAGTTAGGAACACAGTAAAAATGACTTCTATTGGTATAAGAGATTTTGGCATATTCTTAAGCGGTGGACTTGATAGTTCAATTGTTGCATACGAAATGAACAAAGTTAACCCAAACACAAAAACTTTTACAAATAGATTTGAGGTTAAAGATGATTTTAAACTAGACCAAGGATACAATTCAGATGCCAACGTAGCAAAATTACTGGCACAACAAGAAAATTTTAACCACACAGAAGTTTTAATTACACCAGATATATTATGCGAATATTGGGAGGGTGCATCAAAATACAATGAAGAGTGTATCCAAAATCCAAGTAATTTTGTATACTATTATACCAATAAGTTTATGAAACAAAATGGAGTTACTATAACAATGTCTGGAGATATGGGAGACGAATTATTTACAGGCTACCATAATCATTTAAACTTTACAATTAAACACAAAGTAAAAACAAGTCAACAATTTGTAGATTATTTTGCAAAACTAAACAGTGCTAGTCCATTTAATATACCTGAACAATATCCAATAGAAGAAATTAGGAAAAAATTTAAAAAACTTTATGTTGACGACATTTGGAACGAACAAGACCCATTAGGATCATATATGGCAATTGAATGTTTAACTGTGGTGCCAAATGAATTCCTACGAAGAAATGACAAATTTGGAATGGCAAATTCTATAGAAGGACGTTTTCCTTTTACAACAAAAAGTTTTATGAATTATTGTTTTTCAATACATTCGTCTGAAAAAATAAACTATAAAACCGGAGAACTAAAACTGCCTAGTAAAATAGCATACCAGCACTTATTACCAAAAGACTTGTTAACAAAAGTTAAAACTGGTTGGTCAGCACCGTTTGGCCATTGGTTACATACTAACAAAGGATGTAAAAATCTTCTTCTAAAAAGTGTGGATTGGCCAGGACCCCATAAAAAGGCGGGACTTAAGACTTACAAAAAACTGTTTCGCAAATGGCTGTATAATGATTGGAAACGTCACTATAATTTAGTATAATTAATTTTATGAAAACACTTGCAGTTATAACAACATTTCCTCCTAACAGATGGAATGCATACGCTAAAAGGATGTTAGAAAGCCACATAAAGTATTGGCCTAATGATGTAAAGATCTATGCCTATTATGAAGGTACACAACCAGACCTAATACATGAAAAAATAAAATACATTAACATTGAAGAAGTAAATCCTGAACTTGTCAAATTTAAAACCAGACACAAAAACGATCCAGTAGCCAATGGTGAACTAAATGAAATTCCAGGTGGTGTAAGACGAGATCCTACTGCAGGTAAAAATGATAAAGGCAAAGGCAGTTATCTTTGGGACGCTGTGAGATTTAGCCATAAAACTTTTGCAGTGGATCATGCTATAAAAAATATTGATACTGACTATGTGCTATGGTTAGATGCTGACACCTATACTTTTAGGCCAATAACAAAAGAATTTGTTATAGGACTTTTGCCAGAAAACAAACTTGTAAATTTTTTAGGGAGAGGCCAAAAATACCCAGAATGCGGTTGGGTGTGCTACAATAGGCGACATCCACAAATAAATCAATTTATGGACACATGGACTGATCTTTACAAAAACAACACAATATTCAAAGAATTGGAATGGCACGACAGTTATCTATTTTGGCAGATACTAAAAAGGGTAGCACCCGACCAAGGAGTTGACATAGGCAAAGGTGCAGGTGCAAAAGGACATCATATCTTTATTAACAGTGTGCTAGGCGACTACGTTGATCATATGAAAGGTAAAAGAAAAATTAAAGGCAAAAGTTCTAGATCTGATTTAAGAGGTGAACGCAACCAAGAGTATTGGAAAAATGTTGAGAACTATGATCCTTTCGGCGGTATTAAATTTGACCCTAAACAGGCCGAAGACATAATCAACAAAGTGGCAAAAGGCAAACAGGGCAACTAATGAAAATAAGTGTATTTCCTACCTATGGCAGTCTTAACAGTAAACCAGTTTTTGATGCTTTTATAAAAAATTTACAAAACAAAAATGAAAATTTTCAAATCAATAAATGGGATCATGACACAGACGTTGCTGTAATTTGGTCAGTGCTTTGGCAAGGTAGAATGAGAAATAATTTCAAAATTTGGAAAGAATTCACAAGTATGAAAAAACCTGTAGTAGTTCTTGAAGTAGGTGGAATCAAAAGAAATACAACTTGGAAGATGGCAATCAATGGAATAAATCGAGATGCAGATTTTGCCAACGAACAATACAGTAAAGATAGATGGAAAAAATTTAACATAGAATTTAAACCATGGAAGCGTAGTGGAAAGAATATTATTGTGTGTGGACAACATGACAGCAGTGAACAATGGAAGAACTTACCTCAAATGAACACATGGTTGCTAGAACAGGTAACACAAATAAAAAAGGTTACTGATAAAAAAATTATTATTAGACCACACCCAAGAAATCCAATAAGCATAAAAATGGCGGGAGTTGAAACACAAATGCCAAAAAGAGATATTAATACCTATGACGATACTGACTTCACAAAACAATTAGATGATGCTCATGCAGTAGTAAATCATAGTAGTAATCCTGCCATGCAGGCAGTTTTCAACGGAGTGCCTGTGTTTACAAGTGAATCTAGTTTATCTTATGAAGTTGCCAACAAAGATTACAACAAATTAAACAAGCCAGAAACTCCAGATAGAGAAGAATGGGCACACAAACTTTGTCATACTGAATGGTGGATTGATGAAATTGAAAAAGGTCTGCCATGGTCAAGAATTAGAGAAAAATTAATAGAAAAATACAATGTTAGAAATTAAAGATAATTTTTTAGAAGAAAAAGACTTTGTGGATTTGCACTACATAACTTTGTTATGGGGTAAATTTCCATGGTACTTAAATCACGGAGTAAGTTATAAAGACGATGGTATGGTCCAATTTACTCATCTATTATATAAAGACAATAAGTTTCAAAGTTCTTTCACACTAGGAGGACTTGACATATTTAAAGAAAAATTAAATATAAAAAAAATAGTAAGAGCCAAGTTTAATTTACTTTATCGCACAGAAAAAATAGTTGAACATCTTATGCATGTAGACTTAGAAGATGCTCCTAAAGAAACTAAGACAGCAATTCTTTATTTGAATAACAACAATGGATACACAAGGTTCGAAAACGGAGAAAAGGTTACAAGTGTTGCAAATCGTTTAGTTTTATTTGATGCTGATATTTCTCATGGCGGTACAACAAATAATTGTGATCAACCTTATAGGGCAGTGTTTAATCTAAATTACATACCTAATTTTAATAAAATTAGAACACCTAAGAGTTAAAATGATAGAAGCAATCAAATGGAAACCTTATGAAGGCGAAACTGTAATTGTAAAAACTATACTTAGAAAAGGAAAGAAAATACAAAAGAAAAAGTTTTATAAGGACAAAGTAAAAGCAGTTCCAAAAGGTAATGCGTATATTATCGGCAATGGTCCTAGTCGTAAAGATTTTGATTTAGGAAAATTAAAAAAAACAGGACAAACCTATGGATGTAATGCGTTATATAGAGACTTTACGCCGGACTATCTTTTCAGTGTCGACGCAATGGTGTCGCGTGAAATATCTAAAAGTAAAATATGGCAGAAAGGTTGTGTATGCTATGCTCCCTCTTTGGAAGTAAACAGGAACAAAGGTTTAAATTTAATTCCTAATAATCCAGGACTTATATCAGGTAACCAAGCCATATGGACTGCAACTGTACATGGACATAAAAATATATATTTGATAGGTTTTGACTTTAGAGAATACGGTAAAAATAAATTAAACAACATATATCAAGACACAGAAAACTATGGTCCTCGACATGACGATACAATCTTTGATGGTTGGTTAAAACAATTTAGGACAATTATAAAACAAAGACCTTATTGTAAATTTACTATTGTGCATGATAAACCTGCGGAATATCTACACAATCTTCAAACAGGTATTGATCTTAAAAATACTTCTTTAATGAATTATAAAAATTTTATCGGGAAAGTCTTAAACCAAGATTCTTAAACTTTGTTCTAAATCCGTAAAAGTTATTGTTGTGATTTGAATAAGGATCTTTTGCAATTTGCATTTGGTATAAGTGAACCATTTCGTGTGCTAATGTTTCAATAAAGTCTTTCCAAGATTTAAATTTACAATGTAATTCAATTCTAAAATATAAAGGTACATGATAAGGAATTATATTTTG
>MDSV01135157.1_pt1 | contig 15165 bp, 15 predicted proteins | sample 810851 | NCBI WGS metagenome assembly MDSV01 (sample SAMN05326640, study PRJNA326480) | marine metagenome | isolation source: seawater | place: Atlantic Ocean: North East | collected 2012
TATATTTTTAGAAACTATATATTTGTTCTTTGATTTAAACAATTTTCCATACTTTCCTTTTCCTAAAATTTCTGAAATACCACCTGCTCCATCATATGCAATAACTGGAACGCTGTAATTAAATGCCTCTACAATACAATTTGGTAAACCTTCAAATAATGCTGCGTGAATTAATAAATCTGCATTTTTAAAGATTTTATTTTTATTTTTTTCTTGTGACATAATTTTAATATTTTTATTTAAATTAAGGTAAGTAATATGTTCTTTTAATTCTTGTTTTAAATATCCATCTCCATATATAAAAAATTTAAAATTCTTTTTCTTTATTAATTGAATAGCGTCTAAAAGCAATTTATAATTTTTTTGTCTGGTTAATCTTCCAACTGATACTAATTTATAAAAACTTTTTACCTTAAATTTTTTTTTTGGAAATATTTTGTTTATTGAACCAGAATAAATTACTTTAGCTTTAACTCCAGCTTTTAAAAGCTCCATTCTACCAGTTAATGAGTTTGCAAATACACCGTTAGCAAGAGGATAAAAATATTTTATTAGCATTTTAATAAATTTATTTTTGATAAATGAAATTAAGGAAAAATACATGTCAAGTTCTCTAATCGATGTTCTTTCGAATAAAAAAATTTTAAGGTTTTTAATTTTTCTTAAAAAAAATATTGTTAAAATATTAGAGTAGTGAATATTTGATATAAATACATTTTTTTTGCTATCTTTTATTTTATTTTCTAAAATTTTTTTTAAACAAAAAAAATTAAAAAAAGTATTTAAAAATAAAAATTTTTTTTGTAATTTAATTATTTTAACATTGTTGGGAATGTAACTTGCATAGTCAGTTTCTCCTAAAAATATAATATAAATATTAAATTTTTTTTTGTTAAGGTTTTTCAAAAAATTTAAAATAGCATTACCTGCCCCACCAAATTTAAAATCAGAAATAAAAAAAAATATATTTATTTTCATTAATTAAATATTTTTTTCAATCTTTTAAAATGATTTAAAAGAGTAAATTCTTTGCATTTTTTTTTTAATAAAATTTTTTTTTTATTAATAATTAAATCGCTACAATTCATAACTTCTTCAAATTTTTCTATAAAATCTTTTTGTGAATTAGATTTAAACAAAAATCCATTTTTTCCATTTTCTAATATTTCTACAGGTCCATTTGGGCAATTACTTGATAGTACAGTTTTGTTACAGTAGCCGGCTTCCAATAATACAAATCCCGGATCTTCCCACAATGATGTTGAAATAAACATTTTTGAATTTTTTAAATAGTTAAAAACATTATTTTTATACCCTATTAAGAATATTTTTTGTGTCAATTTTAGTTCATTAATTTTATTTATTAACTTTTGTTTTTCTTCTCCTTCTCCGATAATAAATAAATTTAAATTTTTATGTTTATTTTGCAGTTCATGAAAAACATCTATAAGAAATCCAAAGTTTTTTTGTTTTGTCAGTCTACCAATAGTTATTAGTGAATTTTGTTTTGATAGTTGGCTCTCTAAAACATCTATATCATTTTTTTTTCTTTGAATTTGTTCAATATTTAGTACAGGATCAGGGATATAAATAATTTTTTCTTCTGGAAATATTTTATTTGATTTTAATAAGTTTAATGTAGAAATCGTAGGAGTAGTAATATATGAAATTTTACGGCCTGCTATTTTCCAAAAAGTTCTTCTAAAAATGTTAAGCTTTGGATACCCAGAAATTCTTAAAATAAATTTGGTCTCATAATTAAATAATACCATTAAAAACATTGGTATAAATGTTATTAAATGAATAATTAAATATTCTGGTTTTTGTTTTTTTAAAATTTTATGAAGCTTAAAAACTGTAAGAAAAAATATTAAAAAATAAGTAATTCTACTTTTAATAAAACCTAACTTTGGAAGATACTCAATCAAATTAAATTTGTAAAAGTCTATAATTTTAATTTTATTTATTTTTTTTTTTTTTAAATTCCACTCACCTACGGAATTAATTAAGCAAGGTTCCATTAAATTATTTGAATATTTGTTAATAGATTTAATTGAATTTAAAACCGCATCTATTGTAGCTACATTGCCAATAAATGGGCACCAGTAAAATATTTTCATTTTTAAAAATTATGTATCGATTTTTTAAAATACCACTTAGATGTTTTTTTAAACCCAACGATAAAGGGGGTAAATTTTTTTATATTTAAAATCTTCTTTATCTTACTATTATCTCCATGGGTATCAAGAACATCTGCTTTATGTTTTTTAATTAACTTAACTTTATCAAAATTATATTTTTTTTGAAAATTAATACATATTTTTCTTATGTTAACTGGTTTCGAATTACAAATATTTGCAATATCAAAATTAAATTTTTTTATATAAATCATTTTATTTAGAATTTTAACAATATCTCCTACATAGGTAAAATCTCTAGAATGATTCCCGTAGTTGTTTAGTTTAAAAATACTATTTTTTTTATAAGCTTTTAACAATTTAAACAAAAACATATCAGGTCTTCCCCATTCTCCATACACGGTAAAAAATCTTAGACCACATATATTAAATTTAAATTTTTTTTTAAATTTTTTTGCTAAATTTTCATTTTCAATTTTTGTCTCCGCATAAATATTATTTGGTTGTAATTGATGTTTTTCATTTGTAGGTAGTTTTTTTGAATTCCCATAAACAGAACTGGAAGAGGCGTAAATTATTTTTTTTGGTGGATTTTTTTTTAAGTAGTTTAACAAATTCTCAAATCCTTTTTTATTTACATCTAAATATTTTTTTGGATTTACTAAAGAATACCTTACTCCAGCTTGTGCTGCAAAATGAAAAACCACATCAAAATAGTTGTATTTAAGAAATTTTTGTAGTTTTTTTTTATCTCTAATATCTAAATTATAAAAAAAAAAATTTTTTCTATTTTTAATTTGGCTTATCCTTTTTTTTTTATACTTTATAGAATAATAACTATCAAAATTATCAATTCCAAATACTAAATTTTTTTTATTTTGTATCAGTTTATTGGCAATCGAAAAGCCAATAAAACCTGCAGCTCCAGTAATTAATATTTTCATTGTATAAAAGTTATTTTAAAATAATAGTTATTGTTATATTTTTTTGAATAATAATTAAACACTTAAATTATGAAAAATAAATCTAAAAATTTATCTATAATTACTGTTGTCAAAAATGATGTACATAATCTAGAAAAAACAATCAGATCTATCATTTCACAAAAAACAAAAAAAATTGAATATATTGTTGTAGATGGAAAATCTAAAGATGGAACAAAAAAAATAATAAATAAGTTTAAAAATAAAATTGATAAAATTATTTCTGAAAAAGATAAAGGTATTTATGATGCAATGAATAAAGGTATTTTAAACTGCTCTGGAGATATAATAGGGTTTTGCAATAGTGGCGATATTATTTACCCCAAAGGATTAGAAAAAATATTAAATAACTTTAAGAAAAAAAGAATTGATGTTCTTTTTGCCACAGTTAAGAGAAACTACATTGGACAAACAATCGTAAAATATGGATTTAATGAGAAAAGAATTTTTTATAATTTTGACTTTGCAACAACACATTCAACGGGATTCTACGTAAAAAAAAAAGTTCATGATACGATTGGACTATATGATATAAATTTTAAAATTTCCTCTGATTATGATTTTTATATGAGATTAATTAAATCGAATAAATTTAAATTAGGATCAACAAATAAAAAAGCTATTATTGGCGAAATGAAAAGTGGCGGCCATTCATCTAAATTTTCCTTTATTAGACATTTAAATGAAGAAACCAATATAAGATTAAAAAATAAGCAAAATATAATAATAATTTTTTTAATATATATAAACTCATTAATTAAAAATTTTAAAAAAATATTATAAGTTTTTTTTATTATTTCAATTTTACAAAAGTTAAGGAATTTGTGGCTGTATTGAAATAATCAATTTCATTTTCAGATAAATCAAAATATTTTATATTTTTAGCCTGAAACAAAGAATTAATTTTCATTGATTTACTAACTTTTTTTTTTGAACTAGTTTCAAATAGTGGTGGAAATTCGTAATATAAATCAACATTTTTTCTTAGAAATTCATAATCTTTTTTATTGGGAGCTACATCTCTAAGTCTAGATCTCAGTAGGTCAAAAGAAATGTAATAATTTTTTAAAATTTTTTTCTTTATGATCATGGATAAAAAAATAAACGAAGACTTTAATATATTTTTAAAAGTTAAAGGGTGATAATATCCTTTAAAATTAAATGCATGTCTTAATGTATAAAAATCTCCTCGACCAGCACTATAATTGTCTTCAAAAATAATATTTTTAATTCCTGCTCTTTTGCATTCCATTAATCTATTTACATGATTCTGATGATCGTCAAAAAATGCCAATGTATTTGGAGGTAAATTTGAAAAATTGTGATACTTAAAATCTACACTAGAATATTTTATTTTTTTTGAAATGTGTACTCTTTTAGTTAAATCAATGTCTATCGATAAAATTTTTGAATTTGGCAATATTTTTTCTATTAACCAAGTAGTTTGTCCTTTGTAAACTCCAGATTCTATTACAAATTTTGGATTAATTTTTTTTAATAGATAATAAAATGCAAACATTTTATTAAACATCATGCCTCCAGAATTATTTTTAATAGGTCTTTTTTGGTAAATTTTATAAAATTTAAATAAATTATTTTTAAAATATCTATTACTAAGTTTCTTTAAATTTTTACTTTTTTGGTAAATTTTCATTATTTAATTTTTTGTAAACATTTAGTTTGTGTTTTTTGTTGAAAATATTTATCATACTATTCGGATCTAAATTGTAAATTTTAAGTTCTTGAAATTTTTCAAAAGATTTAAAAATTTCTACAAAAGTATTTAAATATCTGCTAATAGAAGTTTCTTTTTGTTTGTGAGTATTTTTACTTTCGTAAAAATAACTTGAAATTGAATAAATATTATTATTTTTATCAACCTGACTATATTTCCATTGATCATTATCTAGCCCACATATGTAAATACTTTTATACCCAAGATAACTTCCTATGGATATTGCTTTAAGACCACTCAAAGAAAAAAGACTCGTTGGCATTATAATATTTTTTATATTCTTTGAATTTTTTATATATCCATCATTAAAATAAAATATTTTATTATTAAAATAATTTATTTTTCTATATCTAATTGGAATAAATATCTGCGTTTTAATATTTTTTAATATTTTGTGAGTTTTAGATAAATCTAAAAATTTTTTTTTATCAAGATTTTTCTTGTTTAATATAACCATTCTTTTATCAGCTAATAAGTAATAATTTGGTTTTACATTTTTAGAAAAATCTGATGCAAGATAATTATTCATTGCTATTACATCAAAATTTTTATTTGTATATTTTTTAATTTTTTTAGGATCTAAAAGATTAATTGATTTACCATTTCCAAAAATAAATAAAGATTTATTATTTTTTGAATTTTTCAAATTAATAGTGTTTTTGTAATGTTTGTAATTAACTAATGTCAATAATAATGAATAAATATATTGAACATAACTTAAAATTTTCGAAGTCATAAATTAAATTATCAATTTTTTTTTATAAATAAACATTTACAATTTTTCAATTATATTTGTATAATTGTTTCCAAATTCTAAAATTTTTTTTAAATTTAATTTTTTCAATTTCTTATATTTGATAGTTCTATTCTTTTTTTTAAAATATTCTTTTTCTAAAATATTTGAAAGTTCTATATGATTTGTTGGGCTAAAATATACACCGTTTTTACCTAACTGTTCTTTATGCACTTCTATTCTAGAAGCTAAAATTTTATTTTTTAGCAGCTTTGCTTCTTCAATTGCAGTGTTCCATCCCTCAGATTGTGACGGATTTATAATCGCCATTGCATTTTTCATTAGATAAATCTGCTCATTACGATTTAGAGTTCCAAGGATTTTAAAATTTTTTATGTCATTAATTTTGATTTTTTTTATTAATTTTTCATAATAATTTTCAAACCTCCAGTCTTTTTTATGTCCAGTCGAATAAATATAGGGTTTTATATTTTTTTTCTTTAAGTGAATTAGTGCATCAACAACTAAGTCATAATTTTTATGTTTCCAAAACTGATTTGAAATAAAAAAATACTTTTTTTTTATTTTAATTTTTTTTGGTTTAGATATTTTTTTTGGAATACTTGGAATAAATTTTAATACTTTAATTTTTGATTCATTGCATTTATAGTTTTTTAAGAATAATTTTTTCATTGCATGACTACTAAATAAAATATTTGTGCTATGATAAGTAGACAAGTAATTATAAAAAAATCTTCTGAATCTAGCTCTTAATGAAAAATTTTTTTTTAGGTATATTTCTTGTAAATCAGGTATCCAAAAGATTGATTTTATTCGTGACTTTGATCCTAGAAAAAAACTATGAGACAAAACATCTATATTATGTTTTTTAAGAATATTTTCTAAAATTAAATCCTTTTTAAATAATATTAAAGTTAAAATTCTTAAATAATTAATAATTATATTGATTTTTTTTTTCTTTAAAATTTCTAATTTAACAATATTATATTTTTTTAATTCGATTGGTAAATTTTTTTTTGGTAAGCCAGTTAAAATAATTATTTTGTAATTTTTATTATTTAGATTTATTGCTTTTAATAGATTGATCATATAATTGGTACCACCCATCCAGTTTTTGTAATCAAAATTAAATACAAATCCTATAATTTTTTTCATAAGATAAATTTATTTTCAAATTAAATTTGATATATTTTTTTATTTTAAGTTAAATATATTACTATTAAGTATATTTCTTATTATAGAGTGAAAGTGCAATAAGCCAGTTAATCTTCCTTTTTTATCCTTTATGGGTAAATCCCAAATTCTTTTTTTTTGCATTAATTTTAATGCTTTCATAAGACTATCTTCTTGAGACATGCTTATTGGATTTTTTGTATAATGTTTTTCAATATCATCATTTAATAATGCGGAAAAAGGTTTCTGGACTTTAAGTATTTTTCTCCTAATATCTCCATCGGTAATTATACCCTCTAGTTTGTTATTAGCATCAATTACACATGCCACTCCTAATTTAAAATTACTCATTTCTTCAATTGCTTCCTTTAGAATAATTTTTTTGTTTATAACTGGAAACTCTTTTAAAGAAAGCATAGAATTTTTAATGTTTATTTTTTTAGTCATCTTTGTGAACTTTATCCTCTCCCAGTTTATCATATAACTTGATTCTAATTTCGTGCATTTTTTTTGCTTGGTATAAAATATTTTCTAAATATTTTATATTTAGAACTGTATTTGCATCAGAAAGTGCATTCTTCGGATCATTATGAACCTCCATAAATAACGCGTTAATTCCACATGCTGTTGCCGCTCTTACTAAGTGTGGAATAAATTCTCTTTGACCTCCTGAAATATTTCCCATTGATGTGGGAAGTTGAATAGAATGTGTAGCATCAAAACACACTGGATAACCAGTTTCAGACATTATAGGAAAACATTTCATATCATTAACCAGCATATTGTATCCCATAAAAGTTCCTCTATCCGTCAACAGTATTTGGCTATTTCCAAACTGCTCAATCTTTCTAACTGAATTTTTCATATTCCAAGGACTCATAAACTGTCCTTTTTTCAAATGAATTGGTTTTTTTGTTTCTGCTGCTGCTCTCAAAATAGATGTTTGTCTGCATAAATAAGCTGGCACTTGAACTAAATCACATACTTCTCCTGTTGCCTCAGCCCAAGAAGAATCTGAAAAATCTGAAACAACCGGAATTCCAAATTCATCTCTTAAATCAGACAAAATTCTCAAACCATGATCTAAACCCAGTCCATGAAAACTTTTCGAAGAAGATCTACAATCTTTGTCATAGCAAGATTTATAAATAAATTTTATACCAACTTTTTTACATACTTTCTGGATTTTATCTGCCATAAAAAAAGCATGATCTTTACTTTCTATAGCGCAAGGACCACCAATAAAAACAATTGGTAAAAGACCTCCTATTTTTACTTTCTTTACTTTTCCATATCCTATTGAAATTGTTTTTGTCATTTAATTTTTAATATTTTATTGTAAATTTTATTTTGATTATAATTTGATTTAAGTAATTGTAAACAAACATTTAATTCTTTTCTTGTATTTATAGATGGAAATTGTGCTCCAATTTTTACTGCTGTAACTGGAAAATTATTTTCTAAAAATTTAATTTGCTCAATTTTTTCTTTTTTTTCTCTAATTGAAGATTTTATTTTTAATAATTTTAAAAGTACATTTTTTGAAAAGCAGAAAATTCCAACTGATTTTTGAATGGAGAAATTATTATTGTATATTTTTTTTATGTTTATTTTTCTTGTAAATTTTTTAATTTCATTATTTTTTTTAACAATACATTTTACTATAGATTTACTCTTTAATTCGCTCTTTTTTTTGATTTCAGCTGTAGCATTCCATATTTTAGATGTTTTGTCGGATTTTATTTTTAAAATAAATTTTCTAATATCATTTGGGTTTATTAAAGGTTCGTCAGCAAACAAAACCGCAACGTGACTACATTGTACTTTTTTTACAGCTTCTCCAACTCTACTAGTTCCACTTCTGTGAATATTTTTAGTTTTAATTATATATCCTTTATTTTTCTTTATTAAATCAATTATTTTATTATCTTGTGTGGCTATATAAATTTTTTTAAAAACTTTTGAAATAGCAGCTCTTCTTCTAACGTGCTCTATCATTGGTAATTTTAAAAGAGGCATAATTACCTTATGTTTTAGTCGATCAGAATTTAATCTCGCTGGTATAATTAATACAATGTTCATAATTATTAATAATTTTCTTTAAACCAGTTTGTATATTTTTGAATTTCTTTGCTCATTTTTATTTTGGGTTTCCAATTAAAATATTTTTGAACTTTTGTATTTGAAGATATGAAATTTTGCTTTTCTGCTTTGTTAGATTTACCTGTAAAAACTATTTTTTTTTTATTCTTTAATTCTTTTTTTATTTTGATTAACAATTTTAAAATGAGTGTGCCGCTTCCGGATCCAACATTGTAAATACTATACTTTTCATTTTTTGTTTTTATTATTATACTAATTAATCTTGTGAAGTCTTTAATATTTAAAAAATCTCTTTTTTCCAAACCTGTTCCCCTAAAAATTGGTTTTTTTAGTTTAAAATTTTTACAGGCATCCCAAATTATTTGTTTTTTTAATCCAATTCCGTAAATTGAAAATAGCCTTAAAATTATCACATAATTATTTTTAATTTTTTTAAGTTCTTTTTCTGCTAAAAGTTTGGTTTTTCCATAACTCGAAATTGGGGCAACATAATTTCTTTCAGAGATTTTACTTGTTGATACTTTCCCATATACTGCCTGGCTAGAAAGAAAAATTATATTAGAATTTTTTAAGTTAGACTTCTTGATAAAATTTAATAATTCTTTTGTTGATCCATAATTTTTATTCTTATGAATTTTATGAGAATATTTGTTTATGGCTACTAATCCGCTACCAGCGCAATGAATAATTGCGTTAGGTTTAATTTTTTTTTTAATCAATTTGTTGTAGTCACTCTTTTTCGATTTTGAGGATATTCCATAAATTTTATATTTTTTTTCTAAAAAATATTTTTTTAATTGAGAACCAATGTATCCATTGATTCCTGTTATCAAAATTTTCAAATTAAACCTCTTCTAATGGAAGTTTTGAGATTATTTCTTTTTCTTCTGCTTTGTTCAAAAAAGATAATTTATTATTTTTATCTCTACTTTCCCTAAATTTTCTCTGTACAAAAACCTCTTCAATACTTTTTTCTTTAACTTTTTCATTAATTAACTCTTTTTTAACAAAAAATGCATTATTTCCTGCACTATTACAGCCCACTAATGAGTAACCTTTTTTAATTCCTAATTTTACTAGTGCGGGCAATGAAGTGCCATAATATATGCTCGAATAATGCGCCTTAACTCTAATAAAATTTTCCATGTAAGGAACTACATAACTTTTATCTGAGCCTAATAAAGAATTATATTCTATTATTACAATTGAAGGATTTACAAAATTTATTTCCTCCCATATCCAATAATCATTTCCATCAATATCAATAGATAATAAACCTATATCCCTTGAATTAAGATTTGATTGTAAAATATTATTTATGTTTTTTTTATTTATAAATTCACAAATTGCAGTTAAATCATGTTTCCAATAAATTGGATCTTTTTTTATTATATCAATATTTAAATTTAAACTATCAATTACTAATCCTGACCAATTATCATTTTTAAGAAGAAATCGTGTGTTAGATTCTTTATAATCTGAAACACCAAATTCAACAAAATTTTTATTTTTAATTTTTAAATTGTTTATTAGAAAATTAATTATACCATCTTCTCCCCATTGAGAAAAAACTTTGAATTCATAATCAGTAATATTTTCAGAATTAATTTTTTTATTATAATTTATATTATTTTTTGAAATAAGCATTTTTATTTCATCATTTTGTTCATAAATTTTATTAATTTTTGAACCTAATCTAAAAATTTCAATAATTTTCCTAACAAGTTTCATTTAAATTCTCTTTTAAAAATTTTTGACGGATTTCCAATAACCAAAGAATATGGGGGTATCGATTTTTGAATAACAAATGAATTTGGAGCAACGATAGAAAATTCTCCAATAATTGTATTTGCAGATATTACAGAATTTTTACATATAAATGATCCTTTTTTAATTATTACCTCACCTTTAATTTCATTTCCTTGTTTAATAATAGGCATGTCTTTAATTGAATTTTTATGATCTGTATCTCCTAGATAAACATTTTCTGCTATTAAAACGTCTTCTTCAATTATAACTTTGTTGAAAGCATTAATATGAGTAAATCTACTTATGTGGGATCCTTTTTTAATTATAAGTTTAACATTTTTTTTTTCATCTACTGATCCAGCATTTAACCAAACATGATCTCCTATAAATACATTGTCTTCTATTTCTATTAATTTTGGATTATTTAAAATACATCCATACAAAATTTTCGAATTATTTCCAAACTTATTGAATCTATTCTTATTCAAAAAAGTGATTAGCGCATCAAAAAAAATCTTTATTTTTTGCAAAATCTTTTCTTTAATTCCCATAAATTATTTTGTTATTTATGCATCATAGATAAATTCTTTTCCATTCAAAATACCTTCAGAAATGACTTCCAGACCTTTATCAAAATGCTCTCCTTTTAACATTTGGTTAATTTTATCTTTATTAATTTCAAAATTGCTAAATTTATAATCACGAATATCTAATAAATCTATTGTTATCATTCTTTGAAAATAAAAATAATATGCATATTTTTTTGCTCTTAATATTTTATTTTTATCTATAATTGGTTTATTTAATAATTTTTCAATTAGTTCAAAATACTCTATTTTTGAACTTGGATCAGTTACTATACCTTTATTTTTTATATAAGCCTCACCTCCTACAATCAATGGTTTTCCTAGTGCTGATATTTCAGTTGCAATATTTGAAGCGTAAACAAGACATAGAGAGCTTTTATCGATTATTGAGTAAGAGTTTATACTGTCCTCTGGATGAATTATATGAACATTACTTGGAAGTTTTTTAAATTTCTTAATAATTTCATTATACATTTTTTGATTTGATTTTGGGGTACCAGTTATTTCTGCTGGGTGTATTCTTACTAATACAGTTAAATTCTTGTCTTTTAAATAATCTATACTTTCATTACACCACTCAACAATATTAGAAAAAATATTTTGCTCATAATATAGCTGAGCATCCCATACAACATTGGTAAAAATTGAAACAATTTTTTTGCTAGTATCAATATTATTATTTTTGAAATATTTATCTATTTCGAAATTTTGATTTTTGTGTTGAAAATATATCCAATCATCGTTTCCCTGTCTTCTTGATAGCAAATATTTATCAATTTTTTTTAATTTATCATTATCTAATTCGATTTTTTCCCAATCTTTATACTCGTCGTTTAATAATGTTTTGTGATAAGTGTTTTTGTGGCTTAATGTTACTGTTTTTTTTCTATATGAAGTATACCAAGTTACAACTTTAACATTAAATTTTTTTGCCACATCACTAATTACTCCTTGGGGAGTATAAATTCCGTGATTTAATACAACAATATCAAATTTTTTTTCTGAAAATAAATTTTTTGCCATGAAATAAGTGATTAGAGCTGACTTAAAATACTTTACATAAATATCGTTTTCTTCATTTGTATTTATGATTGATCCTTTTGCAAAATATCTTAGAACTCCAGAATTTGCATGTTCACCAATATTAATATCTTCGATTGTGAATTTTTTTATTTCATTAATTTTTGTTTTTGAAACAATTTGATCTACTTTTTCCATGTCACTTTTTTTAATAAAATCACTAAATTTATTCAATTTGTAAAAAGATTTCTTTAAAGCTTCTTTACCTACAGGCCAACAAGCACTACAAATTTTTTTACTACCTAAAAAGATAAACTCTTTATTTGATGAGAACATATTGTGTGTGCACTGACTACATGCATTTAAAACACCATCGCAAAGTAGAAACTCAACCTCAGCTCCTTTTAACTTTAGAGAAAATCCAAATAATGTTTCAGTTGATAAAGCTAATCTGTGGCCTCCTGTACTTGTTGCTATTAAAATTTTTTTTTTGTTTTTAATATTTTTGTCTTCAAATTTATTATTACCAATTAAATTATTCCAGTTTGGATATGGTTTTACAAAATTTTTTTTTAAAAATATATTTACAAGTGATCTGTAATAAAACTTGAATAAATAATAAAGTTTTAGCATTTAAAACCAATCATATTAAATATTATTATGGTCTAGAAAATCTTTAGATACATATACTACATTGGTTTGGAAATCATAATTTGAAATTGAGTTTCCATGTTCTTTTATTGCAATAAGTAGATAATTGTCATAAAGCTGGTCTTCAATTTGTTTAAATGTTGTTTGATTTTTGTACTGAAAACCCAGATTTACCTCAGTTTCTATTAAATCAATTCTTTTATTTTTAATAGAGTTGTAGGCTCCTTTTAAGACTTCTACTTCAAAACCTTGGGTATCAATCTTAAGAATATTTATTTTATTTATATTATTATCTTTTAAATATTCATCCAAGGTCTTGATCTCAACATGTTGTTTTTTGTATTCTTTATTTATTTCATAAATAGAAGATTTTTTATTTATTTCAAAAAAACTGCTTGAGCTTGTTTTTGGATAATTATAAAATTCTTTTGTTGAATTCTTTTCACCTAAAGCAAAATTATTTATGTAAATATTTGAACTTTGATATTTTTTTAATTTTACGAATGCCTCTTTATTAGGTTCAAAACAATGTAATTTTAATTTTTTATGATTTTGTCTAAATCTGTCAATACTTTGTCCAATATTTGCGCCCACATCAAATACAATTAATTCTATTGTTTTATCTAAAAGTTTTTGTGAATATAATTTTTTATATATTTCATCAAGACTAATATTTTTTTTATCTCTATCTACTCTGTTTATAAATTTTTTTTTCCAGTCTGTTTTTGATACAAAAATATTAAAATAATTTAAAATTTTAATAAAAAATTTTCTCACTATTTCTTGAAAGGATTTTCACGTGAATAAAAGTGTATTGAATCCCTAACTGAATTTATATTACCATCTCCTCTTCGGTGCACTGCATGAGTATTTGCAAAAACTAACGTATTTTTTTTTGATTCTAATCTTGTAGTTACTTTATCTAAATCTTTCTTTGGAGTAAAATTCCTAAAAAATTGATAATTATTATCAGCATAGTTATTTATAGGCTCATCACTAGGTTTCAAAATCCAATTTACATAAATAGAATATTTAATTGATTCTATATAATTTTTTATAATATTTCTTAATGAAAACCTATGAGATTTTTCTTTAATAATTAACGGTCCATTTTCTAAATTTGTATCAGTTAAATAAATCCAGGCCTTATATGTATTATGAAAAGTGTCTGTATGATACACCTTATTAGTATCTGGCATACTATCATTTTTGATAATTAATCTTTCGAGCCTTATTTTTACATCAACATCTTTTTTCATCTCTGCTTGAGAAAAATAATTTTTGATTTTTTTATTATAATAAATTTTTTTTAAATTTGGGTATTCTTCTAAAACTTCGTCACCAAGATTTACGCTATAATTTATTATTGCTCTATTTTGTAGATTTTTTGAATGTTTTGAATTAATTAATTTTTCGAATTCAGATTTTGCTAATTCAAAAGTTTTTTCATCTAAAATATCTTCTTCTTTAAAATATCCAATTTTAACTAACTTTTTTAAATTTTTGTCGAAAGACTTAAAGTTTTTTAATAATTTAATATAGTATATTAAATGAGATCCAACATATCTAAAAACTTGTAAACCTATCAAATTCGCAAATAAATTGTTTATAACTCTTTCTTTAGAATAAATTCTTTCCAACTTTGCTCTAATCATAATCTATTTTTACTACTAAAATTTTCTAAATATAACTCCAAATTAACTAATTTCCACTCTTCTTCTCTTGAATAGTGCATATTATCATTATTTCTATTAGATTTTAATAATTTATACAATTTATTAAAATCTTGATGTACTAAAAATTTTCGCATTTCATTTGGAAAACCTGAAAAGCCTTGTTTTTTATATATCAATTTTTTAGGAAAATATTTTAAAAATATTTTTTTTAAAAGGGGTTTTAAAATGAAATTTTTATCAGTCGAATTAAGATTAATTTTATATTTAGCAGGTAAATTCATTGCATTTTTTAATATATTTTTTTGAATAAATACATTCCTAGGTTCAATTGAATTATTGCAACCAACTAAATCTGTTCCAATATTATATACAGAGGCTGTAGTAATAAAATAATCAGAAAATAATGAGCTTTGAATATTTCTATCATAAAAATTAAGAAAGTTGTATCTCTCTGCTGCATTAGAAAAAATTTGATTTAATTTTTTTTTAGTGGAATTTAAATATTTTAATTTATTATTGTTTTTATTCAAAGTTGAATATGGAGACTGATTAACAACTTTTTTTTTATTCCAAATATTACTAGTATAAAGTTCATA
>MDSV01137204.1_pt1 | contig 15159 bp, 15 predicted proteins | sample 810851 | NCBI WGS metagenome assembly MDSV01 (sample SAMN05326640, study PRJNA326480) | marine metagenome | isolation source: seawater | place: Atlantic Ocean: North East | collected 2012
AGCAGGCCATCGCCTTAACCACTCGGCCAAGTATACATATAGCGCACACTACAGGATTCGAACCTGTGCGGGAAGATCCCAGTAGATTTCAAGTCTACCTCCTTAACCACTCGGACAAATGTGCTATTAAATTATATTACAATAAAATATTACATATAATAATATTATTTTATTTCTAAGTATTTTAAATTGATTTTTATTAATTTTAATTACAAAAAATGCCAGCATATTTTACTAGTGATGAAATAAATACTATGAGTGAAGAATCATTTGAATCTATTTTTAATTTGGAAAACACACTAATTAATGTTAATTATTATAAATCTAGTATAAATAAATTGATTAAAACTCAACTAGAATTTTCAAGTAACTCGATTCCATACTATGATATACAAAAAACTATATTAAGATTTACAAATATAATTGAAATTATTATTTATCCAGTTGAAGGGTTAGAATATAATAGTATTATAACTAATAATCCTGTATTATATGAAGAGGAATGTTATTTATTAGATGAAAAAATAGAACAAATAAAATTAGAAGAAAAACATAAAAATAATTTGAAAAAATCAAAAAAAATCTATAAGAAATTAATTTTAGGAAATATGACACAAATCTTACCAGAAGATTTATTAGAAAATATATCATATCATCTAGTTCATAAACGTCCAAGTAAAAAAAAACTACCTACTAATTGGCATAATTTTTGTAAACAAAGAAAACTAAATAAATTACCTTATGATGAAAATAAAAATATTTGGAAATTGTTAGATAATAATATTAAAAATAAATACAAAAATCCATATTATAAACATTTTAAAATCTAACTAGTTAAACACAACAACACGTGTTATCTTCACAAAATTCTTTTTCATTTAATTTTTTAAAACCTAATTCTTCGTCTATATGGTCTAAATTTAATTCATTAAACTTTTTGTTTCTCATTATTTCTAAATATTTTTCTGATTTTAAATTTATCATTGCTTTATAAATATCTTTAGTCTTATTATTTTTCAAATTCTTGAATTTAGTATCACTATATTGTCCTTCAATCCAATCCGGAACAATATATTTACAACGCTGTTTAGTCTCAACTATTTGTTTTTCTATACCATCTATAAATTCACCTGGTTCTGCGTCTTTTACCGGATTCAATCTCTCAAATTTTAATTTTGTTATTATTTGATCAAATGCTTCTGTAGCATTTTGATGTGCTTCTGCTCGTGTGCTATATTCAAAAGCATTTGAGAAAGATTGAAATAATGTTGTTACAGAAGCCATTACACCAACACTAACAGTAAATACAGTGCTATATTCTTCAAAATAAGCAATTGAAGCTAAAAATGAACCAATGCCACTAAGAGAACTAAGAACAATAGAAGGAACAGAAAAATATTTATCCATACACGCATAATGACGAGCACACATCCAATGTGTTTGCCTTTTTAGATTACAATATTTTTCTAAACTTTCATATATTTTATCGATTTCTTCTGGATTATTTAATTTAGCTAAATCTACAATTACACGATGTTCATTATTATGCAGTGCTTGAATATCATTTTCAATATCTCCACTTTCATTATTATTTTCATTATTATTTCCACTATTTTCAACATTAGTAATAATTGTATTAACAACTTCATCTACATTCTTATTACCGGTTTCAATTAAAACTTGTTCTTCATTTGTTTCTAATGGAGCACACAAGTTTTCAATATTTTCATTTTCATTATTTTCAGAATTGTCTATAACGTCTGAATCATTTGACATTATAATAAATATAATTATTTTATAAAAAAAAATTAAACCCTAAATATAACATTAATTATACACAATCATTATAAATACATTTTTTATTTTGAATTTTATAAACATTCTTAAATTTTTCTTTACAATTATTAATTTTTTTTTTATTTACTTCTTTAGCAATAATAGTAAAGTTTACATTTAATTCTGATTTAGTTTCTATTTTGTGATACACACCCATTTCTATATAAAAAACACTTCCAGGCCTCAAAATATGTTTCGTAAATTTCTTATCATTTATATCATTTTTTAAATATAATATACGTGTTCCTACTAATTGAACTAAAATTATATTTATACAATCAAAATGATAGTCAAAAAACCAGTTAGTATTACTAATACGAATATAACCTGGTTCAACATTTGTTTCATTTAATTTAAGATATTTAATTGTAGGATAATAAGCGTTTTTTAATAAGTATTTAGATAAATCATTATTATTAAATTTTTGTTTTATTTGATAACGAAACTTTTCAGTATTTTCAGTTTTATTTATAAAATCGTTTAATTTCATATTAATATACTCAACAGGATCTAAACTATCTTTAATATATTTTAATACAACTACATCATATTTTTTTTTATTAAAATGATTTTTTTGAAAGTTATTTAATACACTATTAGGTAATCTAAGAGTATCACCATAATTAATAAATGTATCTTTATTTTTATTTAAAGAATTTATTAAAACTATTATTAAAAATATTATTATTAATAATAAATATACTTTATTATTATACATAATTTAACATTATATTTTTTATTTTTATTACATTTTTTTAACTACATTTTTAACATAATAACATATTATGTGTGTTATATTTTAAAATATTAAACCTAGTATATATTAATGGATTCTAAATTTTTATTATGTATATTAACAAGTTCTAATGAAAAACTATTAAAAGTATCATATAATAGTGCTTTAAATCAATTAAATCATAATTTAGATTATACTATAGTAATAGTAGTAAATAGTTTAAATGAATCATATTATAATGATGTATATAATGAATTTAAAAATATTGATGTTGAGATAATACAAACACAATCTAATGGAAAACCCGGTATGGGACATAATAGTGTTGTAAATTTGTTTAAAAATCGTATTCAATATCAATATATGTTATTATTAGATGGAGATGATTTTTTATATCCTTCAGCTTTAGAACAATTAACAAAGTGTTTTAATAAGCAAAATAATATAGATATGTTAGTATTAAAAAGCACAGATAAATTAAAATATATAGGTGAGGATTCTGATTTTTTTGATATAAATCTGAATAATAATTTTACAATTTCTAGTAAAATTTATGTAGAACATAAATTATATCCGTGGAATAATGAACATATGGGATTATCTAATTTTTTTGAAAACTCATTATGTACACCTATTAGACTTTTTTTATTAAATAGAACATTTTTTAAATATTATTCAGATAATTTATTTCATAATGAATGTAAACTATATGATGATTATTTGACTTTTTTGTATTTTATAAGAGCTAGTGCTAATCCAAATTTAAATTGTTTTATAATACCAGGTAAATATATATATTTATATAATAGTATTAATATTAATTCTGTAACACATACAATTCAACAAGATGATGATTTAATGTATTATAATAATCTAAAAAATGAATTTAGTGATATTTTACCAATTTTAAATTATAAGTGGGATTTAACACAATTACCTACATTATATATTAGTCATAAATTTGATATAGATTATAGTTATGAGATACATGAAGAATTTTATAATATTAGTATGAATATTAATTATAAGAATATATGTAATGATTCAAATTATATTTATTTAAAAAAAAATGGAATTAATATAATTAATCAATTAATACAAAGTTATTATGATATATGTGAATTAAAATTTATGAATAGTAATTATGAAAAAAGTTTATTTTATGCTTCATTTTTTAATAATCATAATATTCAAAATTCATTTATTAGTTTTATAATTATATATAGTATTCATATATTACATCCAAATACTATAGATAATATACATGTAAATTTATTTAAAAAACATATAAAATCCGGTATAGTATTTACAAATTTTTATAATTTACAAACATTAAAAAATTATACAGACTTTATTAAAAATATAGAATAAATATTAACTGTAAATAATATTAATTAATACAATCAACAATTTGTTTAATTAATGGTGGAGGAACAGCATTACCTATTTGTATAATTTGGTCTTTCATAGAACCAGATAATTTATAATCGCTAGGAAAACCTTGAATTTGTTTTAATTCATCTGGTAATAAACATCTAAGATAATAACCATTTTTATTTTTTAATGGCACAAATAATCTTGGTTGGTGATTATATGTACATATAATTGTTTTACTAGGTTTTCTAATATCTACAATCTCACTATGAACTGATGAATCTCTTTTTGAAAATGATAAACGACATGGATATGCTATATTTTTATATATAAAATCACGATTTTTGGCAATTACTCTTAAATAAGGATGAACATTATTTTCTGTCTCATCATTACTCATGTTTGTCAAAATACATTCTTTAGGAATCGTAGTCATATCAAAATCTTCGGGTTCGATTTTTATAGCTCCATACATATTAAATTTTACTATATTTTTTAAATTTACAATAGTGTTTAATTCTTCAGGAAATGTAAGTGTTTTATTAAGATGTTTTTTTACACCTAAAATTATTAATCTTTCTCTTTTTTGTGGAACTCCATACTTCTCTATTTTAAAAACTTTATATATTATATCATAATCTAATTTCTCAAACTCTTCTACTATTATATCTATTACATTTTCTCCTGTTCCTGTTTTTCTTGATAATAAGCCTTTTACATTTTCACCAATTATATAATCTGGCTCACATAATTTTGCTACTCTTACAAATTCTCTAAATAATGTTCCACGAGGATCATTAGGATTTTTCTTACCAGCATTACTAAATGATTGACAAGGAAATCCAGCAAATAAAACTTTAAATAAATTCTTATATTTTAAAAATGTTTCATCACTAATTTTAGTTATATCACTTCCAACTAATTTACTATTGCTAAAATTCATATCATGTGTTTTTTGAAATTTTACTTCTTTTTCACTATAAGCAATTACATGTAATCCTGCTTGTTCCATACCTAATGTATCTCCTCCCATACCCGAAAATAAACTCATAGCACATTTATCCTTAGTAAATTGTGGTTTAATATGATTGTTTTGTGAATTACTTTTTTCTTTATTTTCTTTATTTTCTTCCATATTTTCTTCTATACTGTTTTCTACATTGTCTTCTATATTTAATAATTCTTCTAATTCTTTTTTATTTTTTTTACTATAACCTTTAATACCTTTATTTTTACACAATTCTTTTAATTGTTTAAGATTCATTTATGTGTCTAATATATTTATATCAAGTAATTTATAAATAATTTTTAAATTTAAAAATTATGTTTCATTAGATTCCTTATTTTCTTTATTTTTTTTATTTTCTTTAGATTTACATTCAATATCATATAATAATGGATTATATTCATCAATATTTGGTTCACAAGGCAACCATTCTGTCCAAAAACTATATTGCCTTTCATATGTGTTTATAATATTTTGAGCAAAAGCTCTACGAGGCTCTTTTGTTACTGTATCATACCACGGCCAAGTATTTCTTATCATTGGAGAGTTAAATCTTGTTATTAAATATACTGTATATGTAAATTCAGCTGGTCTTAATATATCAGTATAAATACTTAGTTCTGTATATTCATCTCTCATTTCAGCTATAAACTGAAAATAATCATCTCTTTTATCATAAGGGACTAATCTAAGTTGATAATCTATTTTTCCTAAAAACTTTTCTAAACGATTTATTCTTTTATCTATTATTTGAATTCTATTCATATAACCTTTTTTTTTAACCCACGCAGCAATTAATGTAGTTCCTAAACTAAGAAATGCTAATAATACAGACTTACCCCAATTATAATAAACATTATGTGCTATAGTTAAATTAAAAGGTTCAAGTGAAATTAATGTAATAAATGAAGAAAATGAAGAAATTAAAATTATCCACCATCCAAACATACCTTCTTTATCTTTTATTATTTCACCAAAATATTGATAGACTTTAGAATAAAAATTTAACTCATTATACCAACCATCAATTTTAATCCATTCATCGTCATCATCTCTTCTATTTATCATAGGATTATCTCTTGGAGTAGTAACAATAGATGATTTATTAACTAGTATATCAGGTTTTTCTACTTTTAAAAAATCTGAATCTTGACTACTAATACTTTTTTCATCTTCATTATTTATTTGATTTTCTATATCTTTAATTTCATTATTTATTTCAAATTCATTATTTATTATAGATTTATTATTATTTAATTCAATATTAGACATATAAATATTTTTAATATTAAATATTTACAATTATTACTCATTAGATACTATTTTTTTTATTTCATTAATAATATCTATTGGTGTTAGATTATTATTTAATTGTAATGAACCACTACCTGCTAAAAAATTTATTTTACCTGCTTTAGATGATCTATTTCTAGATAATGGTGTATTTACTAATTGTTTTATTATATTTAGTTTTTCAACTAGTTCATTTTTTATGTCTCTTTCATCCAGTATTGTAGCACGATATTGGTCTAATTTTATTTTTAATTTTCTATTCTCTTCTTCCATTATATAATATATGATTATAAATAAATCTAAAATACTTTATATAAAAATACTTTATATAAAAAATAAATACTATAAAAATAAATATAATTAATTTATGAAATTTCTTATAACATTATTAACAAGTTATAATGAATTTATTTTATATCATAGTTATAAATCTATAATTGATCAAATAGAACATAATATAGATTATACTGTAATAATTGTAGTAAATAGTTTAAATAAATCATATTATAATGATGTTTGTAGAAAATTTAAAAATATAATTGTAGAAATAATACAAACACGATCAAATGGAAAACCGGGTATGGGTCATAATAGTGTATTAGATATATTTAAAAATAAAAAAGATTATGATTATTTAATTCCTATTGATGGTGATGACTTTTTATATCCATATGCTTTACATCAATTAAATAAAATATTACATTATAATCCTACTATAGTTGTAGGAGGAAATGAAGATTATATTTGTAATTTTAAAGATTTATATAATTCAAGTAATTGTTATAATTTAAAACACAATTATTTTATTCATACTCAACCTAATATACCTATACAAAAAATATTTACTTTATATAAAAAAGGAACATTATTTAGACTAATTTTATTACATAGGTCTGTATTTGAATATAAAATTAATAAATACTATTGTGAAAAATGTAGTGTATTTGACGATTATTTATTTTATTTACATATTTTAAATTTACAATATACTACAAATGCTAAGATTTATTATATTACTTTAAAAAATATATATTTTTATTATAAAGCACATATATCATCAGCTTGTTATTTAAATTCCAGTAATTGTAATGATAACATAGAAAAAATGATTGAAGATTTTCCTTTATTAATTAAATTATATAATGATAATATTATATTTAAATTACCAATATTATATATTAGTGATCCTAGTAATAATATTATTAATTATAAAATAGTTGATAATGATATAAAATTTGAAACAAATGATTTTATTAATAGTGAGACTTATAAATTTAATTTTAATTTTGCTTTGAATTTATCTAATGATTTATATAATAGCACATTAGATTTTATAAAAATTAAATTAGATAATTTATCAAATTATACTTTTGATGAGAAAAAAAAACTTTATTTAATTTTAGAAAACTATTTAATAAATAATAATAAATCTAAAATTATATTAGAATATTTTTTAATTATATGTAATAATATTAATTATATAGCACTAGATTTAGTTAATATTGTCATTAATAATATAAATAATATTAATTTTATTTATAATGAAAATAGTTATATAAATGAGTTCAATAATAAAAATTATGTTAATTGTTATTTAATTATTTATAAATTATTACAGAATATAGATTATATTAATAAATCATTATATTATTACTATTATACTTCTATAAGTTATTTTTATAATAGTAAAGTATTTTTTAATCATAATATTACAAATATAGATTATAACAAAATAGAAATAAAAAATAATAAAAAAGTAATAATTTTATTGGATTATATGGATATAAATTATACATTAATTAGTCCTTTTTTAAAAGGATTAGGTGGAACACAAACATCTTATATATATTTAGCTATAGATTTGTCAATAGACTATAATGTAATTATTTTAAATAAAAATGACAATTTTAATATAATAAAACAAAACAATATTTATACTATAAATTATATAAATAATGAAAATATGATTAATATAATTAATAATATTAATCCAGATTATGTAATATATAATTTTATAAATTTAAGTGAAATATTAAGATTTAATGTAGTAAATAAAAATACTAAATTATTTATGTATGAACATTTAACTATTTATTCAAATTTTGATTCAAAAATTAAAAGTAATTATAAGGATCATTATGATAAATTAATATTCGTTAGTGAAAATCAATATAATGATTATAATAATTATTTAGAGTTAAATAGAACAATTATTTTAAATAATAGTTTATCACCATTATTTTATTATAATAAATGTATAAATAATTATGATTCATCATTAATAAATAAAAAAAAACTAAATATAATTTATATATCAAATCCTCAAAGAGGTTTAGAATGCTTTAAATATATATTTCCACTTTTAAAAAATAAATATCCTAATATATCACTAGATATATATTCTTCTTTGGAATTATATGACATTAAAGATAATGATTATTTAAATAAACTTTATGAAGATTTAAAAAATATAGAAAATGTAAATTATAATAAACCAGTATCACAAATAGAATTAATTAATAAAATGAATGAGTCATTATTATTTATTTATCCAACATTTATTGTAGAATCATTTTGTAATTCTATGATTGAAGCAATGAGTTGTGGTTGTTATGTTGTAGCAACAAATTTGGGAGCTTTAAAATCAGTAGCACATCCATATGGAACGTTTGTAGATATAAATATTGGTAATAAATTAAATCATCCTTATTATGAGTCTATTACAAATAAATATATAAATAATATAGTAAATGAAAGTTCTAAAATTATTGATTTATATTTAAATAATTCACTAAAGTTAGATAATTATTTAAAAAATCAAATAAATTTTGTAAAAAAAAAATATAAAAATACTTTAGATAATTTACTTAAGCACATAGATTAGGTTTAGCAGGTGTATCTAATTGTAAAAATTTATGAATTTCATCTTTAAATAAGAAATAAACAAGTCCAAGTAAAGCAAGTAAAACCAATAGTGAATTCATATTACAATATTGGCTAAAGTCAAATCCTGTAGATGTTTTTTCTTGAGGGACAACTTCTTCTAAATTATTTTCTTCCATTAGTTCATTTTCAATTTCTTCTGAGTCTACATCTGTATTTTCTTCATAGATAATTTCATTATTCATTTTATTATTGGTTCCATTATTTAGCTCATTTAGATCTGCCATGATTATATATATAATATAAAATAATTTTAAATTTTTAATAATAAAACGCTTAATGTTTATATTGTTTATAAAAATCACTTAATACTTTATATTTATTTACCAAATAATCGGACTTATCAATAAATTCTATTGTTTTATCTACATTATTTGTATAATAATAACATATAGCAGTATAAATAAATAACTTTCTATCATAAATCTTATTATTTACTAGAAATAAACATAAATCAAATGCCTTTGTTTTATTTAAATTAGTAAATAAGTAATCTTCTATATTATTTATACATAATTTATAATATTTACTAGCAATGTTATTAGCAAAATCAATTAAATAAATATAATTTTTTTTTATATCTAAATTATTTTTATTTAAACTATAACAACCGTTATTATTATCAATAAGTTCTAATTCTTCATTAAAAACGGGTGTTAAATTATAAAAATCTATAAAGTCTAATTTCCAATTAGTTACTATTTTATTCAAATGTTTAAAATCATCTAAATAATTAATAATAAATTTATAATCATTATTAAATTTAGATTGATTTATTTTTGATACAGAATTATTATTTATATTATTATATAAATAAATATGGTCGGAGTTAATAACTAATCCATTCATATTTTTAGTTAAAATATTATCTATAAAATTTAAATAAAAACGATAATCATCTAATATATTACATTTTTCACAATATAATTGAGTATTTACATTATTTTCTACAAATTTTCTTGAACACATTATAAATCTTATAATTGTTTGAACACCCTTGTTTATATCATATTCAAAAGGATTTATTAATGAATCTGAACTACTAAATGTTTTTGGTATATTATAACCCATTCTTAAATAAAAATGATTCGATAAATATATATCAGACTGATCAAATGGTGATAAATAATCCCTTATAGTATCATTACCATATAAACATACACAATCTAAGTCATTTTTTTTATTAAAACATTTACTTAATTGATGTAAAGCATATGGATATAAAAAGTCATCACCATCTAATGAAATTAAATAATCATATTCTTTTTTTTCATAAAATACTTTAAATAAACTATTATGACCCATACCAGGTTTTCCATTAGATTCTGTTTCTACTATTTCTATATCAATATTCTTAAATTCATTACAAACTTCATTATAATATGATTTATCTAAGCTATTAACAACTATTATAATAGTATAATCTAATGTATGATTTTTTTGATTTAAAACACATTCATAAACAAGTTTTAATAATTTTGAATTTGAGGATGATAATAAAGTAATTAGAAATTTAGAATTCATATATTAATATTATTAAGATTTATATAAATAATAATATAAAGTATATAAATATTTTGATATAAATATAAGTATATATTTAAATTATGGAAAATCTAAAAAAAATTGTTATAATTGAATACTTAATTAACGAAATTGATCTATGTGAACCAGTTGAAAATATTTATAAGGCTTATGGTGATGAATTATATAAAATTAAAGATTTGGATATAAAATTAGAGTATAATTCATTTAAAGAGCGATTTATTATGAAAATAACCTCTATGGATAAATCGGATATTTTAAAATTCTGTGAAAAAGAATTCTTTATTATTGATTTAGATAAAGTAGAATCTGTATTAAAAAGAAAATTAAAAAAAGAAGATTATGATGAATATATAAAATATGAAGAAGATTCTGATGATACAATTGATTATACATTTTATTTTTAAATTTTATATTTTATATTTTCTTAACTTGACCTTCATTACATTTTTGATTCATTAGTAAATTCTTATTTATTGTATGTTTTTTTTCTTTTAAATCAGATAAATTAGGACAATTATGTGCTTCTGGATATCTATGTGTTAAACAAAACACTTTTTTACAATAATTACATTCACCGACAATTAATGATATTTTATTAGAACATTTTTCATTATTACTAATACACGGACATTTATTTGATACTTTTGGTTTTTTTTTCTTTTTTGGAGCATCAGGAGTTTTAATAATATTCTCAGAAGTGGGTGTAGTAATTACTTCCATTATTGTATTAGTTATAATTAGGAAAAAATCAATTTAAAATTTTTAATTAAGTTATAATATTATTTATATTTTATTATAATAAATATTAGTTATAAATTTAAATATGGAAAATATAATACAAGAATTAGTAGAATATAGTGGTAAATTATTTATAATAAAAGAAGATAATAGTTTAAGAATACCAGCATTCTCAATAATTGAATATGATTTTAGAAATAATCCTCGTAATGTGATTGTTATAAATAAAAAATTAATACCCGAAGATATATCAATTATGGCACATGTATTAGCTCATGAATATGGACATCATATATACGAACATGTAAAAATTAATCCAATGACATTAAATGAAACACAGTTAGAACAAATTGAATGTGAAGCAGACTTTTATGCTTTAATGTTTATAGAAAAATATAAATATAATAAAAATTCCATTATAAAATTTATTATTGATTGTCCTTGTAGATCTTCATTATTAAAAAAAAGACTAGATATTATTAATGGATTTACAGATGATGTTGAAAATAACGCAAACTTAATAGAATTTTAATTATTTACGACCATATTTACAATACTGTTTTTGAGAAAAGCCTTTAGGTTTTTTACAATTTATTGACTTTTTATATTTTTTACTCCATTTTTTAGTTGATTTTTTTATTTTTCTATTTGATTTATTATTAGATTTTTTAGATTTTTTTTCTAAATAAGTCATAGATTTTTTATCTTTTTTACTATTTTTTTTTTTTACACATTTCTTTTAATTTTTTTGATCCATATTTTTTTTTAATTTCGTTTACAGTCATAGGAGTTTTACTATTTACTTTAATTAAAGGACGACAATATGGATATTTTTTAATATTTGATTTTTTTCTACCACATGGCACATATTTATTATTCTTTTTCTTACATACATTAACCCATTTCTCATCAAACCATCTTGTTAAATTAGATTTTACTTTATTACTTTTATCTTTTTTTGTTCTATTACTTTTACCATTTTTACTTTTTTTTGAACTAGTTTTTTTACTATTTTTATCTAATTTATATGGACTTTTTTTACCATATTTTTTTTCAAATTCTTTTTTATATTCTTTAACTAAATAACCTGAACCATAGGCACTAGGCCATCTTGATGTGGCAATAAATTTTTTTTTTACTTTTTGTTTTATTTTTTCATAAAGTTTTAAATCAGTTGGAACAGATTTACTCATATAATTATTATAATATTTAAAATTGATTTTATACAAATAAATAGCAAATACAATGAATACTATCTTATACTCATATACTAATTTAATAGGTGCTGATAAATTAGTAAAACGACCAAGTAAATCTGTTAAATCACCATATATGGCAGATATTATAATTGAAGATAATGAATCACTAGCACATTGTCCAGCATTAGGTGTTTCAGGTTTATTAAATTGTGAATCGGAATTCTTTTGTAGTAAAAATGAAGATGAAAAAAGAAAAAGTAAATATACTATAGAATTAGTTTATTTACCATCATGTAAAAATACATTTGAACTAACAAATACAAATCCACAATTTGGAAATAAAATCTTCAAAAGTATATTAGATAATAATTTAATTGAGGAATATAAGAATAATATATTATATAAAAGTGAAAAAACATATAAAGATTCGCGATTTGATTTTTATGTAAAAAAAGAAAATGACCATGAAGAATTTATTGAAGTTAAGAGTGTATTATTATGTGATTTTGAAAAAGATAATTATCCTTCTAAAATAATCAAAAATCCAGAAATATCTACTTTAGAGAATTATAAAAAAGCTGCTATATTTCCAGATGGTTTTAGAAAAAGCAAAAATGTTCCTATTTCAACTCGTGCGATTAAACATTTAGAAACATTAGAAGATTGTGTAAAAAATGGATATGATGCCTCATTATATTTTATTGTTCAACGTGACGATTGTGATTATTTTAAACCATCTAATGTAGATCAGTTTTATTATGAAGCACTTAAGAAAGCTAAAAATAATGGTGTTAATATTAAAGCAATTAAAGTTGAATGGACACTTGATGGTAATTGTTTATATAAATCATTTATTGATGTAATTATTCCTTAATTACTACTTAATAATATAAATCTATTATTTATTAAATTTATTAAATTTATTAATTTTAAATTATATTAATTTAAAATATAAAATTGATTTTGTTTTTTTCTAGATTTAAATGGAGACTTCTAACCAAACTATTTTTACTAGACCATATTTCTTATCTAAAAATGAACCTATTGAAGATAATTATATATTATTTAGAAAAATTGATATGACTATTAGAAATAATAATTCAGCTATTTATGAATTAATGTATTTTCAAATTACTAATAAACCTGCTAATAGACATTATTCAAATATTGATATTATGGGTGAAAATAATTATGAAGAACCTGTTAGTTTAGCAACATTTTATAAACATAGTAATGATACATTTGGTATAACACAAATTTTAACTAATACTACTTATTTAAATAAGATGAAATTAAAAGTAGTATATAGAAATGAAACTACACCACAAATAACTTTTGATTATTATGATAATGTAGAATCTTATAGATGGTTTTTAGATGTATTTATTTATATTGATAAGGATTTCCTATTAAATTTATATGAAATTGAGTCAATGCCAAAATTCTTATTTAAAATTATAGAAGAACATTGTGAGAGAATTAAATTTGATAAATTAAATTATAATGAAATTTGTGAAGCTGGAGAATATTTCTCAAATAATAATATTAAGAAAACTTATAAAAGAGAACTATACGACTATCAAAAACATAATGTAAATTGGATGATTCAACAAGAATTTAATATTAAGAATAATAAAACATATGATACATATAAATTACCACTAGATTATTATATTTATAATATTGATAGTATTAATGAAACATTAATGTCGGATTCTTCTGGTAAGATTGTAAATAGTGACAATTTAGAAAATATCAATATAAGTTATAAAGGTGGTGTATTATGTGATAGTGTAGGCTTAGGAAAAACATTTTCTATGTTATCACTAATTACAGAAAATTTAGATAATAATGCTTATCCAACATTATTATTTTGTCCTACACGATTATGTGTTCAATGGAGTGAGGAAATTAATAAGACATTTGATTTAAAATATAAATTAATTAGAGATATTAGACAATATAAAAAATTATCACTTGAAGAAATTAAACAATATGATGTTATTATTTTATCATATAAATTTCTAGTAAGTAAGAGTTATTTAACATTATGTGAAACAGCACCAGATAAGGATACATTATTACATAATGTAAATTGGGAACGTGTAATCTGTGATGAAGGTCATGAATGTATTAATGATTCAAGAAAGAAGGAATCACGTGTTGTTTCAGAAAGTTTATTTAATATTAATAGTAAATATAGATGGATTTGTAGTGGAACACCATTTAATAATAAACATGGATTTGAAACTGTATTAAATTACTTAACAAATTTAAATATTGAACCTTATACTTCTAAATTAGACAATTACCGTCATATAATTAAAAATATAATTGAATTACTATTTAGAAGAAATACTAAGGATTCAGTTAAATCACAAGTAAATATTCCTGAACCGATTATTACAACAGAATTTTTAAATATGTCACCTGTAGAACGATTAATTTATGACAGTGCTTTAAATAATAATGATAAAAAAATTGAG
>MDSV01088786.1_pt1 | contig 15157 bp, 6 predicted proteins | sample 810851 | NCBI WGS metagenome assembly MDSV01 (sample SAMN05326640, study PRJNA326480) | marine metagenome | isolation source: seawater | place: Atlantic Ocean: North East | collected 2012
GTAAAGGCCCATGCTCAGATTTATATGCCAAATTATTCCACTCTTGGGGGTCCTCTTTAACATTATAGAGCTCCTCTTTGCCATTAGCGTAGCGTATATAACGCCAACGTTTACTCCTCAGTGAATAACTCTGCTCATTAGGAATATAATTTTGTGACCATTTATATAACGCTGTTAGTGCTGCCTTGGGTCCGGCCCATTGTCCGGTCCTCGGCTCTCTAAGTAACGACACAAGGCTGTGTCCGTCTAAGGGACGGCCCTTGGAATTTTTCAGAGTATTATTTGGTAATTCACATAGCTCAAGAAGTGTCGGATAAAGATCAACGAGTGAAACCGGAACATCGCATGAAGCCCCCGCACTAGAAGATCCAGGAGAGCGGATAATTAAGGGAACTCGAGTACTTTCCTGCCACAGGGAATTTTTATAAAGATATCCTTTTTCGCCCATTCCCCATCCATGATCACTAGTAAAAACAATGATCGTATTATCTTTTAGTGAAGACTTATCAATAAAATCAATAACTTTGCCTATCAGTTCATCTATCGAAGCAATACTTGCAAGGTAAGCCTGGATGAACTTTTTCAGAGCAAGTTCCTTATCACCTTGGAACGAACTTACCAACGAATCGTGCATTTTTGTTCCACGATCACCTCCCCTATCATCTTCATTTGAATTAAGTGTATGCTTGAATGTGTCAGTAGCGTCCTGGTCCCTAATCTTTGGCAAGGAAATGGTCTCTAAAGCAAACATATCAAAATACTTCTGCGGCACGATTAGCGGGGTATGTGGACGAACAAAACCAACTCCCATAAAAAATGGGCGTTCACTGGAACTTTTTGAAAGGGACTTGAGTTTTTCAAGGGCCCATTGAGCATTAAGTTCATCACCCGTCGAGTCCCTATCCTTATCTGAGATATATCGTAGTTCTCTTTTTGTCTTCCAGTTGCCAGTCTTCCATATGAGTGGCTTTCCCGTTGAATCAGATATCTTTCCTTGAAGGTCTTTCAATGGACCGAAGGAACCGTCCACAGCACCAAAATCTTTGGCAAATGGAGATGGAACATCAGGATGAGAAATGTCTTTTTCTCCACCATCATTGGCAAAGGGGCCGTAATCTGCCGGATGACCATAGTCCTCCCATTCTCGTCGGTCACGGTTATGCATGACCTTGCCTGTGCCGAGAACATAGTAACCATTAGCGCGAAAATGATCCATGATAGTGCGCGAATTATTCAATACTTCATTCTTGTCCCAATGTTCAAAGCCATAGCACCGAGAAGTATGTGGATAGAGGCCAGTGAGCATACTGGCCCTAGAAGGATTGCATATCGGAATGTTGCAATGTGCCTCCACAAATGAAACACCAGTCCTTGCAAGTTTCTTTATATTGGGAGTTCTGGCCTGAGGATGACCACCAAAATTTTCCACATAATCATTCAAATCATCACAAATGATAAGAATAACATTCATTTTCTTATTGGCACCAAAAGATGCCCCTTTCATGAATGCAAAAGGCATCAATGCGCCTACAATTAACAATCTACTGATAGATAAGATCATGATATTATTTTAGCCCCGCCTTCTTCAATACTTCAGAGATTTTAACTGGCAATCCTCCTCTCCTCTTACTCTCATCAGCGGCCTCCATAAAAGCATAAATTTCAAGAGTCACCTCTGGAGTCACTGGAGGCTTTCCGGTTTTGAAAAACTTTATTATTTCTCTCAGCATCGGAGTATAATCACCTCCCCTTTTTTGTTCAGCAATGGCCTTAGTCCCGAAAGCCGTGACTTTATAGCCTGTTCGCCCACTAGCAATGCCGTGCAGGGTTCCAACTTTACCATCTTTCCAAATACCAGTAACTACAACAGTATCATTAGTCGATGTTCTAGTCACGGACTCACATCCAGTCCCCATAACTGTAAAAAGAGATTCTGTAGGATGAATACCATACCAAAAAAGGTCAGGGTGATGAGGTTCAGCAGGAGCTGGCCCGTAAGATATAGCACTCTTCAGCTCCCCAATGTCCGCGTTCGCGACTTCAACTACACCAGGATACCATCTGAGAGAAGAACTACTAAAACATGGGACATTCGCTTCCCTAGCAAGACGAAAAATTTCAACGGCATCCTTCAAACTGCCAGCGACTGGCTTGTCCACAAAGACCGGAAGCTTTGCCTCGATGACTGGACGAACCTGAGCCAAGTGTGGTCTGCCATCGAGGCTCGTGAGAAGTACCGCGTCAACGTCTTTGCACAATTCACTGATATCATCATAGATCTGAACCCCGTACTTTTCGACTAGAGTCTTCGTATAGCCTTCGACCCGGGTCCGGCTTGACTCTATATCATCACTTCCTCCCTTAAAAGCTGCAATGACACGTGCTCCTGGAACATGATTTGGACTGTCCGGTTCGTTTAATCTTGAGGTGAAAGCAATGACATGTGAAGTGTCTAGCCCAATGAGTCCGAGCCGAAGGAGCGGTTCCTCATCAATTTCCTTACCTGTGCAGTAGTTGAAAAGGCATAAGGCATAAAATGAAAAGAAAGTTAATAACAGATTCATAACTCAAATTAGTTGGGCTTCAGTGAATTTATTGAGATTAACATTTTCATCAGATAAAAAGAAACATTAATGTCTGTATAATCCGCTATGAATTATTCACTCGGTTTGAGAGCGCTAGTTTTCTTTCACATATTAAAATTGGTCGTCCTGATTTCTGCTAATGCAGAAATAATCCCAGCGCCAGTCCCGGGACCATGGCCAGTGAAGGAAAAAGAAAATCAGCTTGGAACTTACCGGTGCTGGGTAAAAGTCCCGGACCATTGGACTAACGCATCGGGCAGAGATCTCTGGGTCGAGTCAGTGACTTTCACTATTGAGAAATTAGCCGACTCTCATGAATTATGGATCAATGGAAAAAAAATAGGAGCTGCAGGCAAACTCTCTGAAAAGGAATTTGAGTCCGGATTCAAAGGGACTCACAGATACAAAGTTCCTCCGGGCCTTCTAGTTAAAGGCCATTGGAACGAAATCTTTATTAGAAACTTTCGTGTTTCCGAGAATAGCGGATTCTTGGGAAGCTCCCCTTCCATTCAAGGTTATTTCTTAGAATGTGTTTTTTCTGGTGACTGGGAATTCCTTACCCTAGGAGAAAATATCAAACCAGGGAAATCGGTGCCCCAAAAACCAGCGAGAGCAACATTTGAAAAGTTTCTTGAAGCGAACCGAGTACTCAGTGAAGCCAAAGAATTAATGCCTGGAACCTCCCTTAGTCCCAAAGAGAGCTTTGGGATGATGAAAACCGATGAGGATCTAAAACTGGAACAGATTCTCACTGAACCAGAAATATCCCAACCCACTCAACTCAGTTTTGATTCAAGGGGGCGGCTTTGGGTAGCACAGTATAGACAATATCCTTATCCTGCCGGCCTGAAAATGATAAGTCGCGACAAATACTATCGGGGCAAATATGATAAGGATCCTCTTGCTCCACCCAAAAATTATCCAGGAAGATCAAAGATCACAATTCATGAAGACACCGATGGCGACGGTAAATATGATCTGCACAAAACTTTTGCCAAAGGCCTTGACCTTGCAAACTCAGTACTACCAGACACTGACGGCGTCTGGATAATGCATACTCCTTTTCTGCTCTTCTATCCTGACAAAAATAAAGATGACTTGCCGGACAGCGATCCTGAAGTTCACCTAGCAGGTTTTGGCTTTGAAGATACACATTCGATAGCAAATGGCCTTACCTGGGGCCCTGACGGATGGATTTATGGGGGTCAGGGAAGTACCGTAACATCACATGTTTTCAGACCTAGAATTGATAATAAAGAAAAGGACGGAACATACCATGAAGGTTGCATGGTTTGGCGGTACCATCCCAAAAGAAAAATCTTTGAAATCTTTGCAGAGGGGGGCGGGAACGTGTTCGGTCTTGAGTTCGATTCTGACGGAAGATTGTTTTCGGGGCATAACGGCGGAGACACTAGGGGATGGCACTATGTGCAGGGAGCTTACATGCTGAAGCAGGGCCGTTCTCCTAACAAGTTCGGCCCTCCGGCAAATCCTTACGCTTTTGGAGATCTTCCCATGATGAGAGGAGGGAAGATATCTAGATTTTCACACAATACTATAGTCTGTGAGGGGACAGCACTTCCGGCCAGAATGCAAAACCGGTTTCTGGCTGCTGATCCTTTGCATCAGTACCTCGTCCTGAGCGATCGCATTAAGAGAGGATCGACTTTTGAAACCAAAGATTTGGGATTTCCTCTTCGTAGTAAGGACTTCCGGTTCCGCCCCGTGTACCTAACAAATGCACCGGACGGATCCATATATGTCGCTGACTTTTACGAGCATTTCATTGCTCATGGACAGCATTACCAGAGTCAGATTGATCCTCGGACCGGAAGAATCTATCGATTGCGCTCAAGAGAGGCAAAACTTAATTCCCTCACCGATCTCACAAAATTAAACACCGACCACCTAATAAAACACCTTGAGCACCCAAACAAATGGCACCGTCAAACTGCAGTGCGCCTCTTGGGGAAAATTACGGAGGACAACCTCAGGAAAAAATTAATTAAATGGGTCAATGAGAAGGAAGATAATTCGGCACTAGGTGGTCTCTGGGCGCTACATCAAAGTAATCAACTTGATGAGGAACTTTGCGTTCAATTTCTGAAACATCCTTACCCGGGCATAAGGTCCTGGACAATTCGATTTCTGGGAGACAATCAATCCATTTCAGAATCAACGGCCATTGAATTAAGACAATTGGCGGAAACCGAAAAAGAGCTCGAAGTCTGGTCACAGATCGCATCGACGATACAAAGAATAGAGCCTAAAAAATCTCTACCTGTTTTAGGAGAACTTTTAGCTAGGGCCGGTAATATTCAGGATCCCTATCTGCCCTTAATGTACTGGTGGGCCATTGAAAAGCATTGTCATAAAGACATTAACCATATTCTTCAACTGTTTGAAGACTCCCAGATATGGTCCCAACCAATGATTCAAAGAGAAATTCTTCCAAGACTCATGCGCCGGTTCGCCTTGAGGGGTGGAGAACAAAACTTTTTGACCTGCGCAAAACTACTAAGTAGAGCAAATACAGACTCACAAAGAAAGGCACTCATGGAAGGGTTCGAGAAAGCCTTCGAGGGCGGATCTCTACCGAACCTTCCGGATTCATTAATCACAGCAATTAGGGACACAGGAACAGCTTCTTTGCTGTTGCGCGTCCGCCAGTCGGATCCTGACGCAATTAAAGAAGCTTCAAAGAGAATTGCCTCAAAAAAAGTTCCAATGCCCGAGCGCATAAATTATGTCAGAGCCTTTGGAGAAATTAATGACGAGTCCGTACTTGAGCCGCTCCTCGCAATTATTTCTGGTCCCGTAGCACCAATAATTCGTAGGGCCGCGATCAACGCATGCCAGAGATTTACCGATGATGAAATTGGAGAAATTATCATCAGTTCCTATCCTCTAATGATAGCTGAGACTCAGCTAACTGCCCAGAGAGTATTATCCTCGAGAAAAAATTGGAGCATGAAATGGATGAAGGCTGTGGAGGATGACAAAATTGAAACCAAGGACACGAGTGAAGAAGCCATTGCAGGTTTGCTCCGGCATCAAGATAAGGGTCTCAACCTAATGGTTAAAAAATATTTTGGGAACGAGTCTCTAGAAACAATTCCGGCTCCGGTAATGATAGAAAGGATTAGGTCAGTCATAGAGTCAGGAACAGGAAATCCTTACCGTGGAAGAGAACTCTATAAACAAAGGTGCGCGTCCTGCCACGTTCTTTTCCACGGTGGGGGAAAAGTGGGCCCGGATCTTACCAGTTATCAGAGGGACGACCTTGATACTATGCTGAGAAGCATCATTGATCCGAATGCTGAAATCCGAGAAGGCTATGAATCAGTATTTATTCAAACTAAAGATGGACTCAATGTGAGTGGATTTCTCGCGGACAAAGGTATCTCCACTGTGACTGTGCGAAGCTTCGACGGACTAGATAAGACATTTCAAAAGATCCAAATCAAATCCTTGAATCCTCTAGGCAGGAGCCTGATGCCGGAAAATCTGCTGAATGGATTAAGCGATTCGCAGCTGAGGGATTTCTTTGCCTACTTACGGTCATCTCAACCGTTCACAACTGATTGAGCCGGAAAAATCAAGAAAACAAGAAACTGACCCTTGGCTCCAAAAAGGGATCGGCTTAAATAAATCCTTTGAAAAAAAGGAGGTATAACATGTATGTTTTATTTTATGCAGATCCTCTGCTATCCGCTACGACAAGGCATTTTCATCCTGCTTGGCCTAATGACCTTGGCTCTGCATGCTGAAGTTCAAATCCCAGCCATCGAAAACAGTTCACTCGATCCAAAGATAAAAGGCAGAATTCTAATAGAAGAATTAAACTGCGTGGCATGTCATCAGGAGCCTAAAATGATGACCTCATCCAAGAAGTCTCCAAGACTGTCCGAGGTCAGTTCACGCCTGAGCCCGGATTATCTTAAAAATTTCCTAATTGATCCGTCCGGGACCAAACCCGGAACACTCATGCCAAACATGTTAAGTCATCTGAATGACAAAGAGAGAGAGAAAGTAGCAGAATCAATTACCCACTACTTAGTTTCGATAAACAAGAAAGTCCCTTTCCAAATTAGAGTTCCAGACTCTGTCGCAGCAGAGCAAGGAGAGGTTCTATTTCATCAGGTAGGCTGCGTGGCTTGCCATTCACCAAGAGATAAGAATGGCAAAGAAATAATGAAACCGGGATCTGTGCCTCTTGGACCCCTTGAGAATAAATACTCTCACAAAGGACTCACCGAATTTCTTAGACGGCCCCACTCATCCAGACCGTCAGGAAGAATGCCAGACTTGGGATTGCCTCAACAAGACATTGAAAAAATCTCGCATTATCTTCTTCGTGAAATCAAAGTGCCCGGAAACCTCGAGTACATGACCTGGCGCGGAAAGGTCTGGGAAGGATTAGATGGTAATGTTCAGAAAGAGAGTGCGGGGCAAACTAGCGATTTTAATCTTGAATCCATAGGAAAAATTCATCATCAAACAGCAATCAAGTACTCGGGATTTCTAAAAATTACTGAAATGGGTACCTACACATTTCATCTCGAATTAAATGGCGGAAGCCTGTCAATAGGTGGTAAACAGCTATTTTCAGAGAACCCAAGTAACCGAAGAGGCACTAAAAAATTCAAGTTTTCAACAGAACTAGATAAAGGATCATCTGAACTCGAACTTGTCTATTTCCATACGGGAAGGGGCCCCAAGTTTATTCTTGAGATTGAAGGCCCGGGAATGAAGAAAGGACCGATCTCCTCTGAAATGTTAACGGTCTACGATCGGCCAATCAAAGTCACTGAGGCCCTTGAGCCAGATCCGGTCCTTGTTGCTAATGGCAAGGAGCACTTTGAAAGACTCGGTTGTGCTAATTGTCATGACGATCTTAAAGGAAAAATTAATTCATATCCGGAAATGGCAAAATTAAGACCCAGAAACGGTTGCCTAGGTAAAAGTAAAAATGCACCCCAATATGATCTTCATGAGGATCAGAAAACTATGATTCTTTCAGCGCTCCCAGTAAATGGATTGCCCATCTTAAGCGACAAAGAAAGAATTCAAAAAACACTGGTCCAATTCAATTGCATCGCCTGCCATGACAGGGCCGGGCTAGGTGGTATAGATCCTGACCGGAACAAGTACTTCACAGGATCAAAACCTGAACTGGGTAATCAGGGGCGCGTGCCTCCTCCACTCACACACGTAGGAGCCAAATTAACAAATTCATGGTTAACGGAAGTCATAATGCATGGTGGTAGACAACGAGATTATCTCAATACAAGAATGCCGTCCTTCAGAGAAAAGGAAGTCGAGTCACTTATCGGGCTGTTTGAAAAAAATGATTCGCTCGAGGAAATGTCATACCCAAAAGTCACGAACATCAAAGAATCAAAAAATGCAGGTTATGAAATGATCGGAGCAACAGGGTTAAGTTGCATAGCATGTCATGATTTTAATGGTCAGCGTTCGGGAGGAGCTGGGGCCTTGGAACTAATTAATGTCACAAAAAGGCTAAAGAAAAACTGGTTTCACCTATATATGCGTAATCCGTCCCGGTTCCATCCTACCGTGATCATGCCAAGTTATTGGCCAGGTGGTCAGGCTATCAGGAAAGAAATACTCAATGGTAAAACAGACCTCCAAATCGAAGCTCTATGGAACTATCTATCGGACGGAGAACGGGCAAAGAATCCGAAGGGTCTTTCGCGCCAGTCTTTGACTCTCAAAGTGGCCGATGAAACGGTAATGTGCCGTGGACGCGGGACAGCAGGATATAGAGGAATAGGAGTCGGTTATCCTGAAAGAATCAGTCTGGCATTCGATTCTGAACAAATGGCTTTGAAACAAATATGGAAAGGAGAGTTCGCTCATATCAATCACGGAAGCTTCCACGCAAGAGGTAATGAAAGGATTCAATTTCCTGAAGGGATACCCTTTCATAGGCTCGCCTCAATGGATGATGCATGGCCATATAAAGGAAAAACAGATTATTTGTTCCCTCAAAGTCATGGATATCAATATAAAGGATACTACCTCAGCCCAGAAAAGAGACCAACTTTCATGTACGAATACGGAACCATCAAAGTTGAGGACTTTTTTAAAGATCAATTGGATGACAACGGTAAGGCCTTTTTCACAAGGACCGTTACTTTCTCTACAGTAGCAAAGCAGGAACCATTTTTCTTTAGGCTAGGATCCGGAAAAGAAATCAAAAATATTGGCAAGGCATGGAAAGTTGATCGACTCAGCATGAGCCTTCATGAGGACATGAAAACATTAATTAGAGATGGCGACTCGAAGGACTTGCTCCTGCCAGTCCATTTGAATAAAGGAAAAACCATTATCAAGATTGACTACAAATGGTAAAAATTCTCAGAAAAATTAAGCAGTTTTATCTAAAATTCCTGCCCATGGATTGTCATTTTAAGCAATACATTTTATTCATCATGTTATTGGTCTGGAATCAGACAAAGACCGCCGCTCAAGAACTCGGAGAAATGTGGGGAACAGCAGAAGAAGAGGAACAATACTATACTATTACCAACATTCCTATTCCCCCTGGAGTCCCAATGAGGCCAGGGAGTTTCGAAATCCTTCCTGACAAAAGGCTCGCTGTCGGAACTCGAAGAGGTGATGTTTATTTCATATCCGGAGCATTCGATACGCCTCCAAATCCGACCTATCATTTATATGCAAGTGGACAAGATGAAATTTTTGGTCTGTCTTGGAGGGACGGTTCTCTGACAATTACACAATTTGGCGAGGTCACTAAACTGACTGACTCGGACGGGGACGGAACCGCGGACCGCTTTGACACGCTATCCAATAATTGGGGCTATGCCGAGGGTCACGAATTCGCATTTGGATCAAAGCACGATCCGGATGGGAATATCTGGGTAGCTCTGGGACTGAGCGGATCTTATCATTCTAGAAATATCTTTAGGGGCTGGGCCGTTAAGGTAACACCTGAAGGAAAAATGATCCCAGTCTGTAGCGGACTACGTAGCCCAGGTGGCGTCGGCGCCAACAAAGAAGGAGTAATGTTTTGCATTGAAAGTCAGGGACCATGGAACGGCTCCTGCTCACTCAAGCATCTCAAAGAGGGAGCATTTTTAGGCCATCCTGCCAGCTACAACTGGTATCAATTCGCTGAGGGAATTGATACTCCAAAAATAGAACCTCAGACCAATTCAAGAATCGCAATAGAGAAAAAACGAGTCAAAGAACTTGTCCCTCCAGTAATACTTTTCCCTTACATTAAGATGGGAAGGTCCATTTCCGGATTCCGCCTAAATCAAACTAAGGGCAAATTCGGACCGTTCGAAAATCAACTATTCTTTGGAGATTACACACTGAGCATTATTATGCGGGCTACGACTGAAAAAATAAACGGTGTCTGGCAAGGCGCTTGTTATCCTTTCAGGGAAGGACTATCAACGGGCATCATGAACGTTGAATTCTCTCCTGAGGGTCAACTCATCGCTGGAGGCTTCACAACGAACCGACAATGGCCCGTTCGAGGAGAAGCCTCTTTCGCTATTCAAAGACTCGATTGGACTGGCAAAATTCCTTTTGAGATAAAGGAAATTAATATTCTCAAGGACGGCTTTATGATCCATTTTACCAAGGAATTGAATCCTGTCATAGCATCCGACGCAACGAATTATTCAATGACGACATACACTCATAATTATTCTGCGGGCTATGGAAGCCCGGAAGTTGATCATACAATCCCAAAAATAAATAAAGCCACTGTATCAGACGACAGTTTAAGTGTGCGACTGAAGGTCAATGGAATAGAGGAAGGCCACATTCATGATTTCGACTTAGAAAAGATTAAAAGCCTTTCAGATCGGCCGTTGCTTCATTCTAAGGCCTATTACACAGTCAATGAGATCCCTAAAGAGTAAATGATCCCTTTAGGATCATAGGCATAATTTTCTTACCATCCATGGCCACATTGATGTGAAGAAATATAAAAATAATAAATGAGCAGAATCATATACTTCCCTCTCATATCCGATCAATTTTCTCATCAGATTGGCATCAAATCACTGGCTCCCGGAAATAGTCTTCTAGAGAGAACTGATAGGTTCGAGGACGAATTGAAATTGAAGAGAGATCTCCTCTCCAATGATCCTCACTACTATGCATGCTCAACTCCTCAAAGTGCCCAGGCAGAGGAAGAAGTCTCCATGATGCTGACTCAGGAACCCGAGGATCTCATTGAGACATCGAAAAAAATCCAAGAGGATCTTATCATTCTTAGTGGAGACGCTTCAATGGGCCATCCAATCATTGCCGGTATCGTCTGCTTTCCTAATGGCTGGACCATCACTGAAAAAATCGGTCAGGGAATTGATAAAGTGCATGAACCAGTCCCTGAATATGCTGAGGTCATGAGCGGAACCGTGAACCGGATGCTCGAACGGCTCAAATCGGGTCGGACATTGTGGAGGTGTAACTGGGCAGTCAAACCAAGTAGCAGACTCGATCAGTCCCCAAAATCAATGCCGTTAATTATGGAGGAAAAAGCAGAACTTACATCTGAAAATGTAAGTGAAAGATGTTTTTTCCGGGTAGAAAAACAAACCCTAACGAGACTCCCCAAGACCCAAACAATTCTTTTCACTATCCTCACGGATCAAGTGCCGGTCGCCGAACTGGAAAAATGGCAACAATCAAATTTGTTGGGCGTTCTCAGATCCTGCCCACAAAGGACTCTCAAATATAAGGGGATCAGTTCTTTTTGTGATTTGCTTTGCAACGACCTAGATAAAAGAATTAAATAAACTCTTTGTTCATGATGCATTGGATATGCTTGTAAGAGGATGTCATGAGCGAATAGTATCCTTTACATGGAATCAAAGAAGTGAACCAAAAAAACATATCCCGATGCAATCTATATATCTTTTGATAGCTTCTGTACTCTTTAGCGTTCTTCTGTCCTCAGCGAAGGAACTCCCAACGAGTCTTGAGGAACTTCCAGCGCAAAAAAATTTACCGGACCTGTTCAAATTCGAAGATGGTAAAAAGGTCAAAAATCTCAATGACTGGAAAGAACGCAGAAAAGAACTCGTTGAACCGTTAATGTTCTATCAGTACGGGTCCATTCCCCCCAGGCCCGACAAAGTGACTCCTCGACTGGATAAGGAAATGGCGCATCCAAGCAACATCGGTAAAGAGCAATGGATCACTTTAATTATTGATTCAAAAAAGAAACTAGAAATGAGGCTCGTTATTTATGAGCCAAATGCACCGGGACCTCATCCCGTAATAATAGAGGAAGAAGGGTCACTCGGAGGGAGTAAAAACGCTGAGCGTTTCATGAAAAATAATTATCTATTCATTGAGTATGCCAGGCACGATCTTGATCCTGATAGAAAAAATACAACTGGTGCCGCCCAGAAAGCCTATCCGGAATATGACTGGGAAACTCTCGCTGTCTGGGCATGGGGAGGAATGCGGGTCGTCGACTATCTGGAAAGCAGAAATGATGTCGATATGGAAAAAATTGCCATTACGGGGCACTCGAGGGGTGGAAAAATGGCACTGCTCGCCGGGGCCCTCGACGAACGCATTACACTAATTATTCCAAACGGATCAGGCGCAGGCGGGGCCGGCTCATCCAGAGTTCTGGGACCCGGCGCTGAATCGATTGGCATGAACGATAAACCTCACTGGTATCATCCGAGGATTAGAATTTTTGCAGAAAATGAAGCCCACCTTCCCTTTGATCAACACTTCCTAAAAGCGCTCGTAGCTCCGCGCGGACTTTTCTGCATCGAATCCACTGATGATCTTTACGCGAACCCATTAGGCACATATGCCACTAGTGATGCGGCCATGCCGGTCTATGAACTTTATGGAGTACCGGAAAGAAACGCTATACGGTTCCGGAGAGGAGGTCACACTTTCAGTGAGTCGGACTGGACATCATTGCTAAACTTCGCTGAACTGACTTTCTATGGAAAAAATCCAAAGGATGGTCAATCATTCTGGCAAAGTCCTGCAGAAGTAACACCAAGACCGGATAGCGGGGGTAAATCTAACTTCATAAGAATAGGTAATAAAGGAAACAAAGGAGATTATAATTATCCTAGGGTCGGTTCATTTGGTTCGGTGAGCCATGAATACGAAATTGGCCAATATAAAGTCAGCAATGCTCAATATGCCTCATTCCTTAATCTGGTCGCCTCTGATTCAGACCCGAATGGTTTGTACAACCCAAAAATGAGGATAAAAAGAGAATTTAAAGATGGAAAGATCATCTACGACACTTATCCAGCCACAGCAAATGCCGCCGTCACTTATGTTAGCTGGTATGATGCTTTACATTACTGCAACTGGTTAGGAGGCGACTATACCATATCTTTGAAAGGCTCTAGCGGACAAAGGAAAAAAGGCGCTAAATATTTTTTGCCGACAGAAGATGAGTGGTACAAGGCAGCATACTATGACCCTAAAACCAAAAAATATAAGCTCTACCCGCTCCGAGATTCACACAAAATAGAAAACTCTGATAAGCTCCCATCAAAGAGCAGTTACGGAATGATGGAAACATCAGATCATGTATGGGAGTGGACCGAATCGAAGGTCGGGGAAGCGTTCCGCGGCATCAGATCCGATTCCTGGTTCCAAGGCAATAACTATCAGGCGGCCGGCAGATATTATTCTAACCCCGATCTCGAACTCGGGCATTTGGGTTTTAGAGTGGCCCGAACTACCCCTAAATCAACTAACAAGAATGAGGCTGAAAAGAAAAACCTCCAAAAAAGAGCAAGGAAGTTCCGTCGCTAAGTTCTTTTTGGTGAAAATTAAATGATATGATCCGTTACATAATTCTAACAATTGCTTTTGCTGGTTTTTCTCCCCTTCAATTAAAGGCCGAAGAATTCAAAGTCACTGAATGGGCAAATGATCCTTTGCTCACGAACAGTGTAGGCATCTCAATCGATGATAAGGGTCGGGCCTATTTGACAGTTTCAAAACGAAGAAAACAATCGAGTCTCGATATCCGTCACCATCAAGACCTAGTCAAACAGGATCTTTCGTTTCAGACTGTCGATGAACGCCGTACCTACTATCGAGAAAAATTGACAGGCAAGAGTTGGATACCGGACAGAAATAATGATGGTAAAAAAGACTGGAAAGATCTGACCGTGCAAAAAGACATGGTCTATCAAGTCAGTGATAAGGACGGTAACGGTTCAGCTGATGGAGTGAAGGTTCTCGGAGAGTATCACACTGAAGTGACAGGCATCGCCGGAGGAGTACTTGCGGTCGGAGAGGATGTTTTTGTCGCTGCGGAACCCGACTTTCTCAGATACTATGATGAGGACGGTGATGGGTTCCCTGAAAAGGAGCAGCTAGTTGCAACGGGATTCCAAGTCCACATGGGACAGGGCGGCCATAACCTCAGCGGCGTGGCAGTTGGACCAGACGGCAGGGTTTACTGGTCACTTGGAGACAAGGGCCATTATGTAAAAACTAAAGAGGGAAAGACCTTTCACATGCCTAATAGCGGGGCAATTTTCCGATGCGAACTTGATGGGACACGCGTCGAACGGTTCTCTTCAGGTGAGAGGAATGCTCAGGAATTAGCATTCGACTCTCACGGCAATCTTTTCAGCATGGATAATGATGGCGACTATCCGGGTGAAAAAGAAAGGGCACTGTACATTACCGAGGGAAGCGAACACGGATGGCGACTGAACTGGCAATGGCTCAGGAAGCAGGACTTTACAAAAATCAGCGGTGTCTCGGCCTATAACCCATGGATGGAAGAAAAACTCTTCTTACCGGACCGCGAAGATCATGCCGCTTATATTACTCCGACAATTGGAAACTTTGGACCCGGCCCTTGCGGATTCACAAGTAATCCGGGCACGGCACTGACTAAGGAACTCGCCGATTGCTTCTTTATGACCAATCAGCAGAATCAGGTAAGAGTCTTTAAGTTCCTTCCAAAGGGAGCCTCATTCAAATTTGAAGAGCTTAAGGCGATAAAAGGGGGCATAGGCAATACGGGCCTCGCCATTGGCCCGGACGGTGCACTTTACTCTGCATCTTGGGGCAGTGGCAAAGGATTCATTTTCCGCTTCGACGCTGCCAAAAAAGAAACTCATCATCCGGCCAGAGAAGAAACGAAAAAAATACTTCAGCTCGTTTCGAAAGGACAAAATATAGAAACACTAAGCTCATGGCTCGACTCTCCAGATCAGAGAGTCCGCATGAAAGGACAATTCGAACTGGTCAAGCGGGGCAATGATGGCCTGAAAGCACTGAAACAAAAATTAGATTCTGGGACTCTACTAGGAAAAATCCATGCCATTTGGGGAATCGGTATGGCGGCCCGGAAAGATCCCGAAAAAATTTCTCTTATAAGCTCAGCATGGAAAAGTAAAGAGTCCGAAATTCTTGCTCAAGCGGCTAAGGTAGCGGGCGATCTGGGACAAAGTTCAAAGCAATTTAATTCCGAACTGATAGCGGGACTGGACCATGCATCTGAACGAGTGAAATTTTTCTGTGCCATCGCACTCGGCAATCGCAAGGCCGAA
>MDSV01185387.1_pt1 | contig 15156 bp, 14 predicted proteins | sample 810851 | NCBI WGS metagenome assembly MDSV01 (sample SAMN05326640, study PRJNA326480) | marine metagenome | isolation source: seawater | place: Atlantic Ocean: North East | collected 2012
GCAATCATTCCGACGATCATAATGGCAATATTTTTTATGTTTATTTAGTTGATAGGAATTAATTTTTTAATTCTTTTTCATTTTCTCAATCAGCATGTTTGATCCTGTACCGCAGGAGATTACAGATCGCATTGCATCTTCAACAGGAACATCTACTTTATGAATGTATTTGTTTGGTAGGTGATAAATAAACCCTGATGTGGGGTTAGGACCAGTTGGAACAAAAACAGAAGAAGTTTCATTATCATGCTCATCCGTGACAAAACCAGTAACTAACGTTTCGTTTTGGAAGATTTGAATTAAAGCAACGGATGAAAAGGGTGATGATTTACGGTTAAATAATTGGTTAACAGTTTACTTAACCATTTTATATCCAGGTGTTTTTTTAAGAAGTGATACTTCAAATAAATTAAAAATAAATTGTCCGAATTTAGTTTTGATTAGTAGACCAACCAAGAAACAACCACTAAGGATGATAGATACAATGATTAATGTTGCGATTATTTCGTCAAACCTACTAGGAAGAGGAAGTAGCTGCACTAATGCATTAGTAAGAGGCTGAATAGAATTGCTAATTAAGTTATATAGCCATCGAAACAGAAAGATAATAATTGTAATTGGCAGAATGACTATAATTCCACCTAAAAAAGTAGTCTGAAAAAATTTTTTGGTACGCTTAAACATACTGTCCTTTATTTTTTTATTAATACATTATAGACTTATAATTTACAGATGTAAAATAGGTAAATAAAGAATGAAAATAAAACTAAATGAATTAGAAATTAATATTTCCCCTGAGGAGACGCTTAGAGATATACAATTAAGGTATAAGCCTGATGCGGACGTAATTGTTTATAATGGAGCTATCCAGGACGAAGATATTTTATTGTCTGATGGGGATCATGTGATGTTAATAGTAAAAGGAGAAACTCCATCAGAAAGTGAATTAGAAGCTGTGATGACAGCAAGGCATACTCCGGGAGTTCATGAAATAATGAAGAAATCTTGTGTAGGAATAGCTGGTTTGGGGGGCTTGGGATCTTCGGCTGCTATTGCTTTAGCAAGAGTTGGTGTTGGACGATTAGTTTTAGTAGATTTTGATATAATCGAACCAAGTAATTTAAATCGCCAACAATTTTTTATAGATCAATTGGGAATGTTAAAGACTGAGGCCTTAGAAGATAATCTCAAACGAATCAATCCATATGTAGAGATTGAAACGCATAACAAAAAGGTAACACCAGAAAATATAAATGAGATATTTAATGATGTAGATGTTTTGATCGAGGCGTTCGATCGACCCGATCAAAAGGCTATGTTGCTTCAGCACTCCACTGCACCAAAGATAATTGCCGCCTCTGGATTAGCTGGATATGCTTCTGATGAAATAATTGGAATTAAAAGACTAGGAGAAAATATTTACATAGTTGGTGATTTAAAAACAGGAGCAGCTCCTGGATGTGGGTTAATGGCCCCAAGAGTTGGAATTGCTTCTCATATGCAAGCAAATTTAGCGATGCAATTATTATTGGATAAATAATGAGTAATGTATTCAAGAGATATGAGATAGGTGATTACTCTATTGTGGTGATACCTATATTAAATGATAACTTTAGTTATTTGATAGTTAAGGGCGATAAAGCCATTTTATTAGATCCAGGAGATGCTGATCCAATTTTAGATTACTTAAAAAGGTATAAAATTGAATTACTCCAAATTTTAATAACGCATTCACATAGTGACCATACTGGAGGTTGCTTAAAATTACAAAGTGAACTAGGAGTTTTATCGAGAAGTCCTGGCGTAGAAGAGGAAGATATAAATATCTTAAATACAATATGTACGGTTATGTCTACACCAGGGCATACCGTAATACATAAAAGTTTTTATTTTCCTGAGTTAGAAGTAATTTTTACAGGAGATGCTTTAATTAATGGAGCCTGCGGTAGACTTCTCGGTGGAACCGCAGAGCAATTATTTGACAGCCTGAAGAAAATTTCTAGTCTACCTTCCTCGGTTAAGGTTTTCGGTGGACACGATTATTTAGAAGATAACCTTAAGTTTGCTCTTAATGAAGATCCATCATGCGAGTCTATCGTAGATCGTTTAAATGTTTATCATAAAAATGCCGCAGATGGTTTATTTGTATCTATAAAAGATGAAATACTAACAAATCCTTTTATGCAGACTAATAGCGTGGATGAATTCGCTCAGCTAAGGAAGAGGAAGGATTGCTTCTAACTCTTCTAGGTGTTCAATTAATCTTATTCCTTTATGATCTATTGCATAAGGATAGGAGGATTTTATTTCATTAATAAGCAATAAGGAATTATCTATTTCGTTTATACTTCTTAAATGTAGTGCCAAATATAATCGAGCAAATGCTCCAACATTAACGCCATCTGAAAAATAGCAATCACTATGGTTTGTTATAACCTCATTAAGCGCAGTTATTTTACTCTCTTCTTTTTGATTAAGAGCCCAAGTAATTAAAGCACACCCTGTTTGGTTTGCAGCAGGATATTTTTCTCTAAGAATAGATAATTCTTTCTCAACAGATACATCAGTTGAGCTATTCGAAATAAAACGAAAAATTCGTTCGGCTTCTCGTAACTCCTCTCTTGAATATACCTCACCATCACGAAGGATTCTGTATAAGGCCTTAGATCGCTCATTTTTTGCAGCATCATCTTCTATCTCTTTTTCAAGTAGAATATTTATTTGTTTTTCTAACTGCTTAACTCTTAATTCTAGGTTTTTAAATAAAGCATCCTGTTCACCAAATAAATTTAAGGTAATAAAAAATATAATTATGGTTAGTATTTTATTCATAATTCTTTAGTCACGTGACCTAGGAAGAAGCTTGATAAAGATAGGCGCTCCTTCAAGTCCAAAAGCATTTCTTAATTGATTTTTTAAATAGGCAACCCAGTTAGACCGAGCAAGATCAGGGTTATTAACAAATATTTTGAAATAGATAGGGTTCGTTCCTGATTGGGTAGCATAATAAATTTTTAGTCTTTTTCCTTTAGTCATAGGCGGGGACAGATTCTCAATAGCTTTTTGAATAATTCTATTAAGAACACCGGTTGAAATTTCCGTACGTGTTTGAGCGGCTACATAATCAATTGCTTCAATTGAGCGTTTGATATTATATCCGCTTTTTGCAGAAATAAAAAGAATGGGCGCAAAGTTTAGAAAAGGAAGGCTGCTTCTCAAAGCAGGAAGATACTGTGTTTGCGTTATATCCTCATCTGCTTCTTGGGCAAGATCCCATTTATTAACGAGAAGCAAGCAACCTTTTTGGGCATTAATAATACTTGCAGCTATTTTTTTATCTCTACTAGTTGGGCCTGTTTCAGCATCAATTATAAGCACGGAAACATCAGAGCTTTCAATGCTTTTATTTGAGCGTAAATTACTAAACCAATCTACTGCTCCTTTTGAGCGAGTATTTTTTTGTATTCCGGCTGTATCAATTAATTGATAATTTCTTGCAGAATCACCGCCTCCAATTGCAAAAGGAATTTCTATACTATCTCTTGTAGTTCCAGGAATATCAGAAACAATCACTCTATCGTTTTTGAGTAGTCGATTAATATATGATGATTTTCCGGAATTTGGCCTTCCTACAACTGCTACACGTAATGGATCTTGAAGCGTAATATTTTCACTATCTGGAAGATTTTTAATAATTTCTTCCAAAACACTCTCTATTCCCCTGTTTTGTAATGCTGAAACTGGAAAAACAGGAAATCCAAATCTATCAAAATCATAAGATTGACCATCTCGCTGTTCGTTATCGGCTTTATTTGCTAAAATGATAACTTTTCTTCCGCTTTTATGGAGTAATTTAGCCACCTCATTATCTAGCGAAATAATTCCTGAGGTAATATCAACAACAAATAGAATAAAAGATGCGTCAGCAATGGCAATCTCTGCTTGTTGTTCAGTACTTGCCGTAAGAATATCATCAGATATTTGTTTGTTAAAATGACTTAATCCGCCTGTATCAATTAACTCGAATTTTTTTTCGTTATATTCGGCTTCAGCAGATATTCTATCGCGAGTAACTCCGACCTCTTCATGGACTATAGATATTCGCTTTCCTACAATACGATTGAATAAGGCAGACTTCCCAACATTAGGCCTACCTACAATTGCAACGATTCTATTATTTATAAATTGCGACATAATATGCTCTGAAGTACACCAACAAATAAGAAACAACAAGGTTAAGTGATATTTTTTAAGCGGATTGACTCTTGACTGAATGCTGCTAGAGGCGTAGTTTCCCGTTGCTTGTGTTAGTTATTAAGCGTTAGTTAGGAGTGGGTATTGCCCGCTCCTTTGTGTTCTATGAGTGTTAAATAAGAATAAGGTGCAAGGAGGATGATATGAATCCTGCAGAATTAAAAGCTGTTGTTGAGTATATGGAAAGTGAGCGAGGCGTAGAGCGTGAAGTGATTATTCGTGCTATAGAGCTTGCTTTAGAGGGTGCATCAGAAAAAACTGGTGTCAATGATAACGATTTGCGAATTGCTATTGAGCGTAATACATTTCAAATGAAAGCCTTTAGGCGTTTAACAGATGGATCTGAAATTGAATCAACTCCACCAAGCCTTGGAAGAATTGCTGCCGCAACAGCCAAGCAATTAATTATGCAAAAAATTAGAACAGCTGAAAAAGAAATTATTTTTAACGAGTACAAAGATAGGATTGGAGATGTTGTAACCGGTACAGTTGTCCGATTTGAAAGAGCTGATGTTGTAATCGAGCTTGATCACGGAGAAGCAGTTTTACTTGGTCGAGAAAGAGTTCCAACCGAAGAATATGAAATAGGAGAAAGAGTCCGAGCAATAATATTAGATGTTCGAGAAAGAGAAAGAGGACCTGAAATTGCCCTATCTCGTAGTCACCCCGACTTTGTTAGAAGTCTTTTTGAGATGGAGGTATCTGAAATATCAGACAATACTATGGATATTAAAGGGATAGCACGAGAAGCTGGATACAGAAGTAAGGTAGCAGTTTATTCAAATGACGAGCGTGTTGATCCAGTTGGCGCATGCGTTGGCATGCGAGGTATGAGAGTTAAAAATATCGTACGAGAGCTTTCAGGAGAAAAAATTGATATCGTTCGTTGGAGTGAAGATATTAAGGTACTTATTACAAACTCTTTAGCACCGGCAAGATTAAAACATGTGGAAGTAGATGAGGAAACTCGCACAGTTTCAGTTACCGTTGATCCCGATCAATTATCCTTAGCTATTGGAAAAAGAGGGCAAAATGCTCGATTAACATCGAAGTTAACAGGTTGGAGAGTAGACGTTCAAAAAGATGAGGAAAGCATGGACTTTGAAGAACGTGTTGCTGTTGCAGTATCTAAACTAGCTCAAATAGATGGTATAGGTGAAGATTATGCTGAAAAACTTGTTTTTTCTGGATTTCTTACTCTTGAAGGAATCCTTGCTGCCGAGTTAAGCGATTTAGCATCTATAGAAGGAATTTCCATAGAGGAATCACAAGCAATCTGGACAGCTGCAGAGGTTGCTTACACAGCAGAACACGGTGAGATAGAAGAATAATGAATATTGAAAAAGTAGCCCAAGATGTCGGTGTATCTTCAGAAGAATTAATAGAAATTCTGAACGATATTGATATTAAAGTTGAAGATCAATCATCCAATTTAACAGATGAACAAATTGAGAAAATTTGTGATGAGTTAGGATATTCTTCTATTGAAGAAGCGCGAACTGACAATGTTACTAGCTCTGAAAGTATAGCTTCGGAGGATAAAAAAGAAACCCAAGAGGAAACTCAAGAGGAAACTCAAGAGGAAGATAATGAGAATAAAGATGACGATCAAATAGATGATGTATCTTCCGAAGAACATGAAAAAATTATAGAGCTAAAAAAACCTAAAGTTATTGTTAAAGAGTTTGCAGAGCTACTTGATATCAAGCCAAACCTTTTAATTGCGGAATTAATGCGTATGAATATTTTTGCATCAATTAATGCAGAAGTTGATATGTCGATAGCAAAAAAAATTGGTGAAAAATATGGTTTTGTTGTTCGAAAAGAAGAAAAAAAGAAAGCCGCCTATTTAGAAAACTCATCCACAGCTAAAAATTTAAGAAGAAACACAAGTGAGCCAATTATTGATTCGCCAGAATCATTACTTCCTAGACCCCCGGTTGTGACATTTATGGGTCATGTTGATCATGGAAAAACTTCTTTATTAGATAGAGTCAGAAATAGCCAAGTTGTGAAGGGTGAATCAGGTGGAATAACGCAACACATTGGTGCATATACTGTTGAAATTAATGATGAAAAAATAACATTTTTAGATACACCAGGGCATGCAGCTTTCACATCAATGAGAGCCAGAGGAGCAAATTTAACAGATGTCGTTGTTCTTGTTGTTGCTGCTGACGATGGTGTTATGCCTCAGACGATTGAGGCATTAAAGCATGCTCAAGCTGCTGAGGTTTGTATAATTATTGCTATAAATAAAATGGATCTACCTGCTGCTAATCCAGACAGATTAAAACAGCAGCTTCAAGAAAACGATATAACCGTTGAAGAATGGGGAGGATCAATAGGTTGTTGTAATGTTAGTGCAGAAACAGGTGAGGGTATTAACGGACTTTTAGAGCGAATCTTATTAGAGTCCGAAATGTTGGAGTTAAGAGCGAATCCTAAACGAACAGCACAGGGATATGTTGTTGAAGCTCAAATGGAACCAGGAATGGGACCTACAGCGAGTGTTTTAGTAATGAATGGAACGCTAACTGTTGGTGATAATATAATTTGTGGAAAGTATTGGGGAAGAATTAAGGCATTAATTAATGATCAAGGCGTTAAGGTTAGATCAGCTGGTCCGTCTATGGCCGTTAAAATAATGGGATTAGTTAATGTTCCAGGCGCAGGCGATGAGTTTGAGGTATTAGCAAATGAACGTGATGCAAGAAGAATATCTGAAGCATTACAAGATGAAGAACGAAATTCAGCTCTTCAGGGCAGTATAGCCCCTAAAAAAACCTCTCTTGATGATTTATTTAGTGAAGGTAATCAGGGTGAAGAAAAGAAAGTTTTAAGAGTTATACTAAAAGCTGATGTCCAAGGATCCATTGAAGCAATTAATCAAGCACTAAATGGTATTCAAAGCGATAAGGTTGATTTAAATATATTATCAAGTGACGTTGGAAATGTAACAGTTAATGATGTGATGTTAGCGAGTGCTTCTAATGGAATTATATTAGGATTTCATTCCGGAAAAGAAAATGGCGTTAATGCAATAGCAAAACGCGAAGGCATAGAAATACGTTTATACAGTATTATTTATGAGCTGATTCAGGATGTTGAATCAGCCATGAAGGGTCTATTAGATCCAGAGCTTAAAGAAAAATTATTAGGAGAGGCAGAAGTTCTAGAAGTATTTGAGTTTAGTAAAAAAAGTAAAATAGCAGGATGTATGATTACAAGTGGTAAAATAATCTCCAAGTGTAGTTTAAGAATTAAAAGAAAAGATGAGTTAATATTTGAAGGAATAATAGGCTCACTAAAAAGATTCCAAAATGATGCATCAGAAGTTAAGCAGGGACAAGAATGTGGAATTCGTCCTAATAATTTTATTGGCTTTGAAGTAGGAGACACTATCGAAGCATTTATTGTAGAAAAGATTTCTCAGACCTTATAATTAGCATTAAAATTTTTAATAAAAAATTTGTCATTTGCGTTCAAACATCATATATAAACAAAACTCAAAAAAGTTTTTTACTTTAATGAGATTAAAATTGTTTTGTTGTTTCTTGTAGAGTTAATGGATTCAGACTAGGAGGTATGATAATGGCAGCAAAGAAAAAAGCAGTTAAAAAAGCTCCGGCTAAAAAAGCCCCAGCTAAAAAGAAGGTAGTTAAAAAAGCTCCAGCTAAAAAGAAGGTAGTTAAGAAAGCTCCTGCTAAGAAGAAGGTAGCTAAAAAAGCTCCGGCTAAGAAAAAAGCTACTCGTAAAAAATAACGTTAAGTCTTCTTAATTAAGAAACGACGGAGTTACTTCCGTCGTTTTTTTGTTTATTAAGACAGATAAACTAACTAGAATGCCAGTATTACTACAATTAATGGAGTTATATTATGAGATGTGTAAAATGTAAAAGCACTAATAATAAAGTCATTGATAGTCGTGATGTCCGGGAAGGCGAATCTATTCGTCGTAGACGAGAATGTTTAGAATGTGGTCATAGATTTACGACTTATGAGGAAACTACAAAAGCAAGATTGCAAGTAACTAAACGAGATGGACGAAGAGAAGAGTTTAGTCGTGAAAAAATAATGAAGAGCTTAGAGATAGCCTGTCGAAAGAGACATATAAGTGTCGAACAGTTAGAGAGAATAGCAGACGATATTTCTAGTAAAGCAGAATCTGAATATGAAAGAGAAATACCAAGTATATCTCTTGGAACAAAAGTTATGGAGGCACTTATCAAACTCGATGAGGTTGCATACATAAGATATGCTTCAGTTTATAGAAGATTCCGTGATGCTGGACAGTTTATGAATGAAGTAGAGAGAATAATTGGTCGCGAATGATTAATTTATCTCGCGATACTTATTTATGGAGAGATCAAGTTTTTGATATTCTTAATTCATCTGGATTAGTTGCGCCTGATTTAGCCGATCATATTGCTTTAAGTACATCAGTTTTTTGTGAACGTAATAATATACAAAATATAAAAAGTTCAGATTTAACATTATTAGCTGCAAGGGGTCTCCATGCCGTTGACTTAGTTAATGAAAGTTTAGTTTTGCTTCAGAAAGATCCTTATCATGAAAAAAGATCTTCTGATTGGGTTCATAATTTTAATATAATTGAAAAGTTCTCGGAATTATTTCCGTTTTTTTCTAAGGGAATAATTTATCCAGATAAGTGGATAGGACTGAATAATAAGAAAATGTGGGTATTAGATTTTAAACAGTTAGAAATTAAGGAAAAAGATTTTCATGAAATTATGATTTTTAGATCGGTATATGCAATATTAGATTTAATGATTCCATTATGGAATGAAACAAATGGAATGGGAGTACTAGGAATAAAAGGGTTAAAGGCTGAGGTGTTAAATACTTTATTTCCATCTGATAAGTTTTCTCATGCCAATGATTTATTATTTTATATACAAGATTTTCTTCATCAGAATAAGTTAGAAAATAATTGGAAGTACTCTCCTGATATAATTATTATTTAAGAAGGATTATAATGCTAAGGAAGAACTGGATTAAGCTGGGAGGATCTATTTTATCAGGAATACTTTTAGCTCTTAGTTTTCCAGGTTTTAATTTTTCTACGTTAATTTTTATTTCCTTTGTTCCGTTTTTATTTACTTTAAGAAATACTAGCCAAAAATACGCCATCCTTCTTTCATGGATTACAGGTATAGTTTTTTTTGGGATATCATTATCCTGGGTTTTCAACGTATCTAATTTTGTTGAGGGTATTTTATATAAGTCAGGATCTATTTTAGGTTGTGTTTTATTAGTTTTCTATTGTGCAGTTTATTTTATTCCGTTTGGTCTTTTAGCATCTCTTTGCATTAGAATAATTAATAAAACAAGCGTCATTAAAAACGTATTTATAATGTTCTTTCTAACAATAGTATGGATTTCCTCAGAGTACTTAAGAGGTATTTTTTTCACTGGCTTCCCTTGGAATCTTTTAGGAATTTCTCAATATGCTAATCCTGCAATGATTCAAATTTCTTCTTTTGGAGGAGTGTATTTAATTTCAGGTTTAATCATATGGATGAATTTAGGAATATTTATAACTTTTCTCCAATATGTTGGGGAAAAAAATAAAAGAAAATATCGACCTCATTATGAATTAATTATCGGAATCATTCCTTTAGCGTTATCTATCGGTTATGGAATGAATCAATTATTTAGTGATAATAAAGATCATGAAAAATTTAAAGTAGCCGTAATACAACCTAATATACCTCAAAATGAAAAAATAGAAAATATACGTTTTAGTTCGATTGCTAAAAATTTAGAAGATTTATCTGACTCAGCGTTAAGGGTTGCTGAGCCTGATTTATTAATTTGGCCTGAAACAGCTTTATCTGGAGTTGCAACACGATATATGCGAAGTAATGACGATGTAATAAATAGAATTATTAAAATTTGCCCGCTTTTAACGGGAGTGATTGATGTTGAAATAAAGAAAGATGAAGAAATTAATTTTTATAATGCATCCATTTTATTTAAGGAACCGCTTGAATCTACTGCTGTAGATGATGTTTATTATAAGAATCATTTAGTGCCCTTCGGAGAATTTGTCCCGCTGAGTAATGTATTTAAGTTTCTTGCTCCTTTAGGAGCTAATTTTAAATCAGGAAAAGAAATCAAGATATTTCAGACTAAAAAGTCTCCTTTATTTTCTGTTCTAATTTGTTTCGAAGACACCATTCCATCTATTGCAACTAAAGCCGTAAAGATGGGCTCTGAATGCTTAATTAACCAAACAAATGATGCATGGTTTGATCCCTCTTATCAGTCTTTACAGCATATGGCACATGCTATATTTAGATGTACGGAAAATAATGTTCCTATGATTAGAGCGTGTAATACGGGAATAAGCTGTATAATAGACTCTAAGGGAAGAATCAGGCAAAGTTTGAATACTCAAACAAAAGGCTTTATGGTTGCGGATATAAGTATAGATAAAGAAAGAACTTTAACATTTTATACAAAATACGGAGATATTTTTTCAATGATGGCAGTTTTAATATCTATAATTTTAACAATTATACTTTATTTTAAAAAAGAAATAAGATCATAAGAATATGTATGAAGAATTAACAAAGTCAGCGGATCTTCATCAGAAGAAGATTGATGAAATGAATGAGTATTTAGGAATCTCTTTGAAAAAATCTGAGTTAGAGAAGCTAGAAAAAGAGGCAAGTGCTCTAGATTTTTGGAGTAATCAGAAAAAAGCCCAGGATAATATTAATGCTACAAGTAGAGTTAAGAAGATATTAGAACCTTATGAAAAAATAGTTAATAGCCTAGATGATTTAAATATTTTATTAGAACTTGTTCAAGCTGATGAAAAGGGAGCAATTGAAGAGGCAATAATTATTGAAAAAAATATTTCTGATGAGATTAATAGTCTTGAAATACAGCTTCTTCTTGGAAAGGAGTTTGATGAGTGTAATGCATATTTAACATTACATGCCGGAGCAGGCGGAACAGAAAGTTGTGATTGGGCCGACATGCTTTATCGAATGTTTACTCGTTATTCAGAAAGGCAGGGCTTTAAGTACCAAGTACTAGATTATCAGCCAGGAGATGAAGCTGGAATCAAAAGCATTACTGTTCTAATAAAAGGATCATATGCATATGGATTATTAAAATCCGAAAGAGGCGTTCATAGATTAGTAAGGATCAGCCCGTTTGATTCGCAGTCACGAAGGCACACTTCCTTTTCGGCAGCAGACGTATCTCCAGAAATAAAAGATGATATTCTTGTAGAAGTTAATGAATCCGATCTAAGAATAGACACATATAGAGCTCAAGGAGCCGGAGGTCAGCATGTTAATACAACAGATTCAGCCGTAAGAATTGTTCATTTGCCAACCGGAACAGTTGTGCAGTGTCAGGCAGAAAGATCTCAGCACAAAAATAAAGCTACTGCAATGAATATGCTTAAGGCACGATTATATGAGATAGAACAGGACAAAAAAAGAAAGGCAGTTGATCAGCTATATAGTGATAAAGGAGAAATTTCATGGGGCTCGCAAATACGATCATATGTAATGCAGCCTTATACAATGGTTAAAGATCACAGAACAGATGAACAAGCGGGCAACATTCAAGATGTATTAGATGGAAATATAAAAGCATTTGTTTATGCTTATCTTAAGAAATTTTAATTATGAATATTTTAGAAAAAATTATTTTAGATAAAAAAACTGAGATTTTAAAAAGAAAAAAAGAAGAGCCAATGTCTTCTTTGTCAAATGTTTATAAATCAACACCATGTTTCATAAATGCCTTAACAGTAAAGCCTATAGGGTTTATTGCAGAAATAAAAAGAAAGTCTCCATCAGCAGGAATTTTATGTACACCATTTAATCCTGTAGAGATATTGCAATCGTATGAAGAAGGTGGTGCAACAGCAATATCATGCTTAATTGATAATAAATATTTTGGAGGAAGTGATGAGATATTTAGAACAATTCGAAGTAAAACAAACCTACCTATGCTTTATAAGGAATTTGTGGTTGATGAGTGGCAAATAGCACATGCAAAATCTCTTGGTGCATCAGGAATATTATTAATTGCTGGTATATTGGATAATAAAGAAATTACTGAATTGTCAGAATGTGCAAAAAATTACGGTTTAACGGCACTAATAGAAGTTCACGATTACAAGGAGTTAAATAGAGTATTAGATATTGGAGCTAATTGTATTGGTATTAATAATAGGAATCTAAAAACATTTCAAACTTCATTAGAGACAACAAGAAATCTTTTTAAGAAAATTCCCGATGATGTAATTGTTGTTAGTGAAAGCGGTATAAAAACAGCGGATGATATGTTGAAAATAAAACAGCTAGGTATTAATGCAGTATTAGTTGGAGAAACACTCCTAAAAGATAATGATCCTAGTAGGTCATTAAAAAATTTATTATCTAAAATATAAAATTACTTACTTCGGTCTTTAGTAAATTTAACTTGATACAAATATTATTTTTAATACTATGTAATGCTTATATTTATAGTTCCAAATATAATAATAGATGTAATTTTACATTTCGAATTAGGAGACCATAAGATGATATTAAAAAAATGGGGTATGATAATATTTTTAAGCATGTTGATTAATATAGGCTTTGCTCAAGAAACAATGTTTTTTGAGGGGGACAAAAAAATAGATTCAAGCGCCATTGGTGCGTCATCTGAGTCATCTATTCTATCCTTAATGGATAAAGGCATAAATCAATATAGATCTGGTGAATATAGTTTAGCTGAAAAGTCTTTTGAATTAGCTTTAATAAAAGATCCATACAATCGTAAAGCGATGGAATATTTACAAAAAATAGCAAGTCGTGTTTCAGTTATTAGCCAAGTTGAGCAGCAATCAGCAAGAGCTCAGGCATTAGCTGAGATTGGCCGGTCATGGAAGGATTCTCCAAAAGTATTTAGTTCTGAAGTTGAAGAAGAAAAAGTAATAACGCTTTCAGCAGAAGATAAGGCAATACAAAGTCTTGTTGATAGTATGAAGTCAATAAGAATAGAAAAATGTGAATTTATTAATGAAGAAGTAAATGTTGTTTTAAGTTATCTCGCTTATCAAACTCGTGAAGCTAGTGGAAAAAGCGTCAATTTCATACCTTATGGAATGAATGATATGATAGGTGGACAGGCACTTATTAATATTGAGTTAACAGATCCGTCTATCTTTGAGGCATTAACATTTATTACCGAAATGAATAACTGGAAGTTTGAAGTTCGAAGTAATGCAGTTATTGTTATGCCTATTGATTATGTTGCTGCAGAAGATTTAATGGTTAAAACATACCCTGTTTTACCAGAAGTGGGAGCGGAGCTAGAAATGTCAAATAGTGACAACTCGCCTGATGATTTATTTGGTGATATGTCTTCTTCAGATAATACAGGCGGTCCAATAGATGTACAAAACCATTTTGCTATTGTTGATTGGCCGGCTGGTTCAAGAATACTTTATCATCCGAGTCATTCTAGACTGCAAGTAAAGAATACAACAAAGAATATTAAAGTTCTCGAGATCGTTCTTAATGATATGAAAGAAGACGCTATTCAGAAAAGAACAAGACAGGTGCAAATTGAAACAAAGTTTGTTGAATATAATGAAGGCGCATTAGAAGAATTGGGTTATGATTGGACGCTTTATGATGGCGGAAGAATTGCAGATTTTGAACTTGCTGATAGCGGTAATTATTATACAAGAGGCGGAACATATAATTCATCACCAAGTATTTCAGGACCTGGTGGAGAACAAATTTTTAATAGCGATGGAAGCGCCGCTGTATTTGGTGTTCAACAGGTTTTATCTGGGCCAGCTAACGGAAGTGTTGGCGCTACACTACAACAAGGACAAAGTCTTTTTGGAACAGGTCTAAGAAGTAATACTCAAGGATTGCAGAGTGCACCAAATAATCTTTTATCATTAATGGGAGGTACACCTGCAGCATTAGTTTTACAAAATTATAATGATATACCTTTAGACCTTGCTATCACTGCTATGGAACAAGAGGGAACAGCAGATGTTCTCAATGCCCCAAAAATTACAACTAAAAGCGGGAATGAAGCAGTGATAAAAGTTGTTGAAACACATAGATATCCTCAGGATTATGATGTAGAAACGGGCCAGCGTACTGCTCCAGTTGTCAAGCCGCAAGACTGGGAAGAGAAAGACCTTGGAGTTGTTTTGAGAGTTGAGCCAACGGTTGATGTTGAAAACGAAACAATTGAACTAGAACTTAATCCTGAAATTACTAAATTTGTTGGATATGATGAATATAAAGTTGGTGTTAACTCTTATGAAACAGGTGGTAATAATGCTTCAACATTTGTTGGTGATGGTAGTGATTTAATTGCTAAGGTTCCTTATTTTAAAACTAGAAGTATATCAACTCAAGTTACTATTTCTGATGGTAGTACAGTTGTTATGGGTGGATTAGTTGACGAACAAACAGATACATTTAGAGATCAAGTTCCGCTTCTTGGTGATATTCCTTATTTCGGTCGTTTCTTTAGATCAGAAGGATCACGAAACTTTAAGCGAAACTTACTTATAACAGTAAAGGCGACTCAAGTAGATGATCGCGGTATGACTCGAGAAGAACGAGAGCTTGAAAGAAAAAGTAAAAATTATTAGAAGGGAAAAACAATGAAATTAATAATTGCATATATTCAACCAGAAGCATTAACTGCAGTTAAAAAAGCACTTTATGAAAAAGAAATATTCAAAATGTCAGTTACTAATGCACTAGGTTGTGGTCAACAGAAGGGATATCTTGAAAATTATCGTGGCGCTGAATTAGAAGTTAATTTACTCAAAAAAGTACGTGTTGAAATAGCTGTTAATGATGATCATGTTGAAACTACAACTGATGCAATA
>MDSV01034045.1_pt1 | contig 15155 bp, 12 predicted proteins | sample 810851 | NCBI WGS metagenome assembly MDSV01 (sample SAMN05326640, study PRJNA326480) | marine metagenome | isolation source: seawater | place: Atlantic Ocean: North East | collected 2012
ATAAAAATATCTATTCTGCTGTTATAGGAATGATGGAGCAAGATAGTTTAGTAAATAAAATATAAAAATATCTATTTTTTCGTGTCTTTTTAAGAATAAAAGTAATTTTCTAGTATAAATAGTAATCAACTAATTTTATTTTTATAATAAATCAATATAGTAACATTAGTTTTTTTATTGATAACGTCGGATAAAAGCGTATAGAGACGATACCTATAAAGGAGACATTATGAGAATTTTAATTGTCGGAGCAGGTAATGCAGGAAGAAAACTAGCTTCTCGATTATGTGAAGAAAAGCATAATGTAGTAATGGTAGATAATGACCCTAACAGTTTAGCAGAAGCTGAAAAAGGTCTAGATATATTATCTATTTGTGGAGATGGAACGCATCCAAAGGTATTACAAGAAGCAGAAGTGGAAAAAGCCGATTTATTTGTAGCTCTTACAGATTCCGATCAAGTAAATATATTAAGTTGTTTAATCGCCAATGCTGCAGGAGTAAAAGGAAAAGTAGCAAGAGTAATTGATCCTGGATTTTTGGAAGAAACGGATCAGTTTGATCTTCATAGAATGGGTATAGACCTAATTATTAATCAAAAGCAAGAATGTGCTAACGAAGTATTGCATATGTTAATGATGCCAGGTGCACATGAGGTATTTGATCTATTTAACGGTCAAGTTATGGTAGCAGGATATCAAATAAATGCGGTAAGTCCTTTATTAGATAGAACCCCTGCTGAATGTAACGTTCTTGATTTAATGCAAGAGATCAGAGCTATTGCTATTCGCCGAGGTGATAAGTTGGTAGTGCCAAGAGGAAATACAAAATTTGAGCAAAATGATTTAGTTTATATTGTTGGAACTCGTCAGCAAGTATTTAATTTCTTCACATGGATAAGTCCGGATATTAAACCATTTAAACGTTTAGTTATTGCTGGTGGTGGTGATCTAGGTTTAATGGTTGCACAGGCAGCAGAAAAAGAGATCGACTGTGTTTTATTAGAAAGTGATAAGGAAAGAGCTGCATATTGCTCAGGAAAACTAAATAAGACATTAGTATTACATACAGACTCATTAACAGAAGATGCAATGAAAGAATCAGGGATAAATGATCAATCAGCCTTGATAGCCTTAACTGGTGATGATGAAAATAATATAATGAATTGTTTATTAGCTCAAAAAATGGGTGCAGCATTTACAGCAACTCAAATCGCTAGAATTGATTTTATACCAGTTGTTGAACAGTTATATTTGGTCAATAGAATTGTTAGCCCCTATATATCAACAACCAATACAATATTGCATTGGTTAAGATCAAAAAAAGTACGAGCAGCGGCATTACTCCATAACCTTCCAGGTGAATTATTAGATATGGTTGTAGCTCCAGGACATAAAAACGATGGTCTTTATATAAAAGATATTTCTCTACCAAAAAGGTCTGTAATTGCAACAGTATTAAGAGAAAATGAAGTATTAACCGCTAATGGTGATCTTAAATTATCTTCTGGTGATCGTGTTTTAGTTTTCACACATGCTGAAGAAGTTAACGAAATTAGAACTATTTTTCAGTAGGGCAATATATGAATAGTAGAAGTGTTTTTCATTTAATTTCATATCTTACTTTTGTTATAGGAATAACAATGGTTATTTGTGGCGGTATATCTCGGATTTATAATGAATCAATTTTACTGACTCAAAGCTTCTTAACATCGGGAATCATTACCCTCATATTTTCATTTATTTTAGGTTTTTTTACAAAGGGAAATATTCATTTATCTAGAAGAGATGGGTTTGGTGTAGTAACCTTTGGTTGGATAATTATTACATTATTTGGATCATTACCTTATATCATATCCGGAGTCATAAATCATCCCGTTTCAGCTTTATTTGAGACTATGTCAGGGTTTACAACAACAGGTGCATCCGTGCTTTCTAATTTAGAGATGCAGCCAAAATCGATTCTACTTTGGCGATCGTTAACTCAATGGCTTGGAGGTATGGGGGTTATTGTTTTGTGCGTTGCCATTCTTCCATTTCTTGGTGTTGGAGGCATGCAAATTTTCCGTGCAGAAATGCCAGGTCCTTCAAAGGATCGGTTAACACCAAGAATTACAACAACTGCAAAATTACTCTGGGGTGTTTATTTAATTTTGACATTTGCACAGATTTTAGCACTTTTCTATATTGGAAAGATGAATTGGTTTGATTCTATTTGTCATACATTTTCTACGATAGCAACAGGAGGTTTTTCGACAAGAACACAAAGTATTGGAGCGTTTAATAGCACTTCAGTAGATTTAATCATTATTATTTTTATGTTCTTATCAGGAATAAATTTTGCTTTGCATTACCATGCATTAAGAGGCAAACCTTTAACGTATTTAAAAGATACGGAATTTAGATTTTATGGAATATTATTATTAGTTGTAACAACTATTGTATGTGTATCGATATTTAACGCTGGAATTGGATCTATTTCTAAATGCTTGATTAAAGGAACATTTACAACAGTTGCATTGATTACAGGAACCGGATTCTCATCAATTAATTATGATGCATGGCCGAATGCTATAAGAATTTTATTAGTAGGTATGATGTTTTTTGGTGGATGTGCTGGATCAACAACTGGCGGAATGAAAATTATACGCATAAATATAATGGTTAAGAAAATGGTTAGAGAAATTAGAGTTTTTATGCGACCTTCCGCTGTAATTCATACAAAATTAAATGGAAAACCTGTTGAATCTAATGTTGTTGCTCAAATATCAACTTTCTTTGCTATTTTTGTTTTAATATTTGCTTTTGGTTCATTCATCATGAGCTTTTTTACCCCAGACCTAGAAACAGCCGTATCATCAGTTGTTGCTACGTTAGCCGGTATAGGACCTGGATTATCTCACGTTGGACCAATGGAAAATTATTCAACAATACCTTTAATAGGACAGATGTTTTTAACATTCTTAATGTTACTTGGCCGATTAGAGCTATATACAGTTCTTGTTCTTTTATTACCAAGTTTTTGGAAACGATAAATGATCGAAGGATTTCAGCGTCTTTCTAAAATTATGGCATCTAGAGGAATGTGTTCTCGTCGTGAAGCAGATAGGTATATCGAACGTGGTTTGGTTACTGTAAATGGAGTTATTATAGATCAGCTCGGAAGTAAAGTATCACTAGATGCAGAGATTGAATTAAATACAATAGCAGTAAAAGAACAAGGTCGTTTATCAACATTCATAATAAATAAACCGATTGGTTATGTCTCTAGTCAACCAGAGGATAATCATAAACCAGCGGTATCACTATTAAATACTCAGAATCGTTGGACTGGCGACCGTGTAAGAAATAGCTTTACTACTTATCAATTAAAAGGGATTGCTCCAGCTGGACGATTAGATATCGACTCATGCGGATTATTAATTTTAACGCAAGATGGGAGAATTGCAAAACAGCTTATCGGAGAACATTCAGCTATTGATAAAGAGTACCTTGTTCGAGTAAAAGGTTCTTTAACTGATAAAGATCTTAAATTATTAAATTATGGATTAAGCCTAGATGGAAAGAAGTTAAAGCCTGCTAAAGTAATATGGCAAAATCGTGATCAATTAAGGTTTGTATTACAAGAAGGAAAGAAGCGTCAGATTAGAAGAATGTGCGAGTTAGTTAATCTAAACGTTGTGGGTTTAAAGCGTATTCGTATTGGAAAAATTATCTTAGGAAAACTACCAGAAGGAAAATGGCGTTATCTTTCTAATCATGAAAAATTTTAAGGTATCTTCTATCTCGAACGCATTTTTGCTAAAAGTTTGAGTATTTCAAGATATAGCCAGATTAATGTTACCATTAACCCAAATGCACTGTACCATTCCATATATTTTGGAGCACCATTTTCTGCACCAGCTTCAATAAAATCAAAATCTAATACTAGGTTTAATGCAGCAATAACCACAATAAATAAACTAAAACCAATACTAAAAAGCGATGAGTTAAGAGGGTTTAGTACAGGCACACTAGCCCCAAAAAATGACATAATGAAACTAATCATATAAAGAAGAAAAATACCACCTGTTGCTGCTGCTACTCCTAATTTAAAGTTTTCTGTAGCTTTTATAATTTTAAATTTATAAAGAAAAAGGAGTGAGATAAAGATACCAAATGTTAGATAAATAGCCTGAAAGGCAATTCCAGGATAAATTTTATCGAAACCCATACTTATTGCACCTAAGAGTAACCCTTCAACAACAGCATATAAGGGAGCTGTTATTGGCGACCATGCTTTTTTAACAACCGTTGCAATCGCGATAATTAATCCAGCAATAAGTAACGGAATTAATAAACTCATCCAAACTGTATAATTATTAAATGCATAAATACCAGAGGTAATTAATAAACCTAAACATAAAATTGTTTTATTAACCGCTCCCTCAAGAGTCATAACCTCATTAGAGGTAGTATCAGTTACACTTTCAAAACTATTCGATGTTAGAGCGGGATTTCCAGATCTGTAGCTAATGTGATTTCTCATAAACTTCATTATTAATATAATTTATCATAATATCAACAAATTCTATTTGAAAATTTATTGTCGACATCAAATAAAACTGAAACTCTAGAGGTATGAAAATTTTTCTCTTTGATATAGGTAATGTAATTTGTGATTTTGATTTTAATCAATTATTAAAAAAATATGAAGAAATTTCAGGAAAACCAGTAGGTATTCATTCATTATCTGATCAGGAAATGTACAACTCTGTTGAAACTGGTGAAATATCTGATCAGGAATATGTTGATAAAGTAAATCAAGCAAAAAGCATTAATTGGAAAGTCGAAGATTTAATTTATGCTTGGGAGAATATTTTTTCTGAAAATATCTTTGGAAGAGCGCTTTTTAATCACTCAATCAGTAATCATACACCCACCTATATGCTTAGTAATATTGCAGATTATCATGTTCAGGCAATTAATCGAACTTGGCCTAATTATATAGATCAGGCGAGTGGTTTTTTTATGTCCTATAAAATGGGTGTAAGAAAACCAGATCCAAAAATATATACCCAAGTAATCAATGAATTAGGAGTTTCACCAGAGAATTGTTTTTTTATTGATGATCTAGAGGAAAATACTTTTGCAGCTAGAAAGCAGGGAATAAATGCTCATCAATTTATTCCCGATAATTACGAAAATATATTTAAGAAGGCCAACTCTTTCTTTAAATGGGAAAAGGTTTGCGAGTTTCCAGCTTAAATACTACTCCTCAATTATTTTATTCAAACGATTTATAAATGCAGAGGGATCTTTTAATTTAGAACCAGATGCAATAACCGCTTGATCATGTAAGATATGGGTTAGTAATTCTGCCTCTGGACTTTTTGCATCTTTCGCATGAAGTTTTTGAACTTTCTTCACAACAGCGTTATTTGGATTAAGTTCTAGAACATTTTCTCTTTCAGGAACTGGTTGCCCCATACGACGCATCATTTCTTCAATATGCGGACTTGCTGAGAATTCATCGCCAACTAAAACAGCAGCAGATTCTTTTAATCGAGAGGTTAATTTTACTTCTTTTACCCCATCCAATAGATCTTTTGCATAGCCTACATAACCCTCAAATACTTTTTCTTCATCTTTAAGGCTGTCTTCATCTTTTATTTCACCTTTATTGACTGCTTTTAATTTTTTCCCTTTAAACTCCATAAGTTGTGGAATAACAAAGTCGTCTATAGGGTCCGTCATTAATAGAACATCTTGTCCTTTTGCTTTAAATCCTTCTAAATAGGGAGAATTTTCTATCTGTGATCTATTTTCCCCAGCTAAATAAAGAATCTCTTCTTGATCTTTGGGCATATTTTCAATGTATTCAGCAAATCCTAGTTTTTCACCAGATTCTTTTGATGCAGATTCAAATAATAACAGATCAGCAATCTTTTCTTTATTTGACCAATCAGATTGAAGTCCTTCTTTAAGAACAGAGCCAAATTCTTCGTGAAATATTAAGAACTTGTCGTAATCTTTTTCCTTCATTTGAGTAAGTGTTTTAAGAATTCTATTAACAAGATTGGTTCTTATCTTATCTAATAAGGGATTTTCTTGAAGAATTTCTCTTGATACATTTAAAGGAAGGTCTGATGAATCAACAATTCCTTTAACAAAACGGAGGTAACCAGGAAGTAAATTATCAAATTCATTAGAAATAAAGACACGTTGAACGTAAAGATTGAGGTGTGCTTTTGGATCGTGGTTATTCATCATATCAAAAGGACGTTTCTCAGGGATAAAAAGTAAGGCTTTAAATTCAATAGCACCTTCGGCATTATAGTGAATAATTTCTGCTGGATCATTCTGATCATGTGAAAGATGTTTGTAAAACTCACTATATTCTTCAGCTTTAATATCATTTTTGGCTCTTAACCAAATAGCTTTCTGTGAATTAATTTGTTCTTCTTTTTCTTCTTCAATTTCTGTTTTTTCATCTTTCTCAGTAGTAAAGAGAACAACAGGATGTTCTAGAAAATCAGAGAATTTTTTAACAGTTGAGCGGATCGTCCAATCATTTAGAAATTCTTTTGCATCTTCTTTAAGTAATAAAGTTATAGTAGTTCCGCGTTCTGTTTTTTCTGAATCAGATAGCGTAAAGTTTCCCGATCCTTTTGATTTCCATTTAACCGCATCTGCACCATGAGCTTTTGTTTCAACGACTACTTCATCTGCAACCATAAATGACGCATAAAAACCAACTCCAAATTGCCCAATTAAATCAGGATTATTTTTTAAATCTGCTTCCTGAGCACGAGCGAGAAACGCTTTGGTTCCAGAGTGAGCAATGGTACCTAGATTTTCGATCACTTCATCTTGCGACATACCTATACCATTATCAGCGATAGTGAGAGTTCCTGCTTTTTCATCCGCTCGAAGTGTAATCTTCCAATCGCTATTCTTTTCTAATATTTTAGGAGAAGTTAACCCTTCAAAGCGTACCTTATCAATAGCATCACAAGCATTTGAAATTAGTTCTCTTAAGAATACCTCTCGATGTGAATATAAGGAATGCGTAATTAAGTGAAGTAATTGTTCTAATTCAGTTTTAAATTTCATTGTTTTATGTGCCATAAGAAAATCCTTTTTTATTATTTAACAGCGAAGAAAAATAGATGACTTATTGATAATATTCAAGTACTGCTTTTAAAGAATTAACATACAATCACCATAACTAAAAAATTTATAGTGTTCTTTTATAGCTTCGTGATACGCATCCATTAATAGATTTTTTCCAGTAAAAGCTGCCATCATCATTAGTAGCGATGACTTTGGTAGGTGAAAATTAGTAAGAATAGCATCTACAAATTTAAAGGAGTAGGGTGGATAAATAAATAAATCAGTGCTTCCTGATCTTTCCTTAAGAATTGGTAAGCTCTCTAATGTCCTCACAGATGTTGAGCCAACAGCAAAAATACGACCGTTGTTTTCTTTTGTTTTATTAAGCGAGCATGCAGATGAATGAGAAATATGATATCGCTCTGTATGCATAGTATGCTCATGTATATTTTCTGAACTTACGGGTCTAAAGGTTCCTAGCCCAACATGTAAGGTAAGTTCAGTAATAGAAATACCTTTTTTTCTCAAGCCATTGAGTATTTCAGGGGTAAAGTGTAGCCCCGCAGTTGGTGCAGCTGCAGCACCTAACTCACTCGCATAAACCGTTTGATAACGTATCTTGTCCTGTTTAAGTATTTCAGTATCCGTATTTTTTCTTGAAATATAAGGAGGTAATGGAGGAAGACCCTCTAATTCAAAAAGTTTAAATAATATATCGGATGAAATCTTAATTATTGCAGAACCTTGCTCTCCTTCAGATATTATCTCAGCGGCTAGGTTCTCTTTTCCAAGAAAAAAAGGAACGCCTATATGCGGTCTTCTAGATGATTTGATGAGAACACTCCAAACATTCCTATCTAACTCCTCTAGAAAAAGTACCTCTATTTTACCGCCACTTTCTTTTTTTCCAAATAAACGAGAATGCATAACTTTTGTGTTATTTAATACGAGTGCATCTAAGGAAGTTATGTAATTAGAAATATCTTTAATAGATTGATGAGTAATAGATTGTTCCTTTCGGTTTATTACTAGCATACGGGCTTGATCTCTTTTTTGATGTGGATGCTGAGCGATAAGCTCTTTTGGTAGTACATAATTAAAGTCACATGTTTTCATTAAATAAAATCTAGTTGATACAGATAATAAGGAAATAAAAAAGCCCGCCTAATGACGGGCCTTCGAGTATTAAAGTTCTTTAAGTTATGAAGAAATAGAACTTAATCTTCTTCTAAGTATAAGTAATCCACTACCTGCCACACCTAGGAAACCAAGTGTTGCTGGTTCAGGGATAACATTTAATGTCATGGATTCTAATTCAACAAAGTCTCCAGAACCAAAGTTAGCGATTCTAGTTTGAATACCATCTACACCTTCATAAGCGTTATTATCAAAAGTACCAAACCCTTGTTGAGTACCGTCCACTTGTGAAACCCATGTACCATTTCCGAAATCAATACCTAATGAAAGGGTAATTGGACCAGTTGTTAATACACTGTTAGCAGTAATTAAATCAAATGATTTTCTACCATTAGTACTTGTATCAGGAGCATGTCCAAAACCTGGAACACCAGCATCTGACGTATCAATTGTAAGATCTACGTTACTTGATTTAACCGCAGCAACTAGACGATCATTAGTAAATAAATCATAAACTGAAATTCCTAACCAGTGACGGTTACTTCCCGTAGTATTTTCACTATCTGTTAGTGCAATCGCAAAGTCCGTATTAGATGTAGGCGTTGCAGCCATACTTATCTGATTAAATTCTATAGTTAACTCCACTTGATCCGTTGCACGTGTTAAGCCTCCGATAGGTCCAAGGTAATCACTTCCAACTTCACTAAGATAAACGGAACCGCTTCCAGATGTACCACCCGAAACTGTATCACCTAATGCAATCGAATCATTCCATTTTCCTTCTACAGCACTACCTACACTACCACTAAGACGAAGTCCAGTATCTGATATTGCTGAATCTGCACCGCTATTAAAATCCCATGTATGTAATTCTGAAAATGCAAAACTACTGATTCCTGCTAATGCTACTATTAATAATTTTTTCATAACTTTTTCTCCTCTTTCCTGTCTCAGTGAGTGATCACTGTTGACAGCAGTTCTTTTTCAATCAACACGACATGTTCCCATGCCTTAAGGAATTTGTAAACTATTTTTTTTAAGAAATTTATTTCAATACATTAAAATAAAGATAATTTTATATATCTAAATCACGTACTAAATGAATTATTTATAGAATTTATTAAGGTTTTTATGAAAATATTAGTTATTGGAAATGGTGGAAGAGAGCATGCGCTAGTATGGAAATTAGCCAATGATTCTATATCTTCTGAGATATTTTGTGCTCCTGGTAACGCTGGAACTGCTCAGTATGGCCAAAATATTCCTATTTTTGCAGATAATATCCCGGAATTAACCAATTGGTGTATTAAAGAGCAACCTGATTTAGTTGTTATTGGTCCAGAAGTACCCCTTTGTTTAGGATTAACTGATATTTTAGAATCTCATAATATTAATGTATTTGGTCCGAATAAGGCCGCTGCAGAACTAGAAGGAAGTAAAGACTTTGCAAAAGAGATTATGCATGCAGCGAATATTCCAACTGCAGCATACGCAACATTTACCGATACAGATAAGGCTTGTTTATACGTGGAAGAACGCGGTGCTCCTATTGTAGTTAAGGCAGATGGGCTGGCAGCAGGAAAAGGAGTAACTGTTGCAGAGACAATAGATGAAGCTAAATCAGCTATACGTGATGCCCTAGAGGGAAATGCCTTTGGAAATGCAGGAAGCCGAGTAGTCATCGAAGATTTTTTGGAAGGGGAAGAAGCATCTATACTTGCTATGATAGATGGAGAAAATATTGTTTTATTGGCATCCTCTCAAGATCATAAAAGAATATATGAGAAGGATAAAGGACCAAATACTGGAGGGATGGGCGCGTATTCACCCGCATCAATAGTAACAGACGAAATAAAACACAAAGTATTAAAAGAAGTGTATGAGCCAGCCTTAAAAGAGCTTAAAAAAAGAGGTATTGTTTTTAAAGGTATATTATACGCAGGATTAATGATTAAAGATAATCAACCCTTTGTGGTTGAATTTAACTGTCGCTTTGGTGATCCAGAAACGCAAGCAGTTTTAGCGAGATGGGATGGAGATATGATTCCAGCATTATTAGCAACAATTAATGGAACCCTTTCTGAGGATTTAATTAAATGGAAGCTTGATTCTAGCGCGTGTGTAGTTATGGTTTCTGGAGGTTATCCTGGCTCTTATGAAAAAGGACATGTAATTGAAAATATTGATAAAGCTGGCGAAGTAATAGATACAGTGGTATTTCAAGCTGGAACAAAAATTAAGGATAATCAAACAGTTACAGATGGAGGAAGAGTTTTAGGCATTACCTCATTGGGAGATGATCTTGAGGACGCACTTTCAAAGGCTTATATTGCAGTTGAAACTATAGGGTATGTTAGTGCATTTTATAGAAATGATATTGGACACCGTGAATTAAGGAGAATAAAAAATGGCATCTAAAAAACCAACCGTTGCGATAGTTATGGGAAGTAAAACTGACTGGACAACATTAGAACATACCGTTAACACATTAAAAGAATTTGGAGTTGAGAGCACCGTTCGTGTTATGTCTGCTCATCGTACTCCTCATGATGCAACAGATTTTGCAGAAAATGCTGCAAAAAATGGATTCAAGGTAATTATTGGAGCGGCAGGTGGAGCAGCGCATTTATGTGGAGTGCTTGCAGGCCATACAACACTGCCAGTTATTGGTATTCCGGTAACAGGGTGGGCTTTGGATGGATTGGACTCTCTTTTATCTACTGTTCAAATGCCAAAAGGCGTACCGGTTGCAACTGTTGCTATTGGAAAAGCTGGTGCTATTAATGCAGGAATTTTGGCTGTACAAATTCTTGGAACAGCCGATCCGTTATTACGAAGAAAACTAGTATCTTATAAGAAGAAAATGGTTAAAGCTGTTTTAGCTTCTGATGCTGAGTTACAAGATGAGATATCAGGTTAATTAGATTCCCAAAAACCAATTGGTTCTTGGCCAATTCGCCAATATGCTAATCCTTGAATAGATTTACTAAGATATAAATCTTGTTTATTTTTTATCGACTCTAGTGTTTCATGAAAAACTTGTACCTTGGAAAGTTGACTATATATGAAAGAGCCACCGTTTTTGGGGTCTTTAATAGATGTTAGGTTTCGATTATTTAATTCTTTATCTATTTCAATCTGTTTAGACACTTTTGGTTTAATGTCTTCCTGCCAAGCTCGCCCGTATAATGGAATACCCATAATAATTTTTTTTGATGGAATTGTATTTAAGGTATGATCAAATATTTCATTACACCATGCATAAGAAGCGATAGGTCCCGCCTTCCCTGTTCGCCAATGCTCGTCATAAGCCATAATAATAACTCGATCGGCAATTTTACCTATTATTTTATAGTCATATGCATCTAATGGAAATTTTTTCTTATGCGATTCCCAACGTGCCATAACAGCAACACTTAATATCTTATCTTTTGGAAGATTATTTTTCAGAGTAATTAAGAAGTTTAAGAATGCTGATCCGTCATCACTTCCAATTCCTTCAAAATCAATTTGAATTCCATCAAAGAATTTACTTTTTTTAATAATATTATGTATAATGTTAGAACGAAACGGAAGATCTTCATTGAGATAGTGATGAAATAAATCAGCATTGTATGGCGCAGTAATAACAAGGTGATGACGGGTAGATGAGGGTATATTATCTAATATTGGTGGTTTGTTTAATCCGGAAGACAACGAGCCATCTTTTTTTACCTTAGAGTCAAAATGAGCAATATCTGTAATAGAAGATTTAAGCGGGTAAAAAGATTCTTCACCTTTCATTAAATACCCCCATACTTCATATTCAGCAACTACGGATGAGATTGTTAATAAAATAATTAAAAAAATTTTAATCATAATTTAATCTCTTTAATAAGATTCTTAGAAGAAGTGAATGTGTATGTTGCATCATTTAAGCACAATTTAATTTGATCATTATTACATATTAAATTAACAGAACAGTCTGGATAACGATTTTTCCAACATGCTGCTAAAGCGATTGCCTTTTCAATTCCATCGCCACATTGAAAGTTCCATACTTCATCGGGTTGAGCTGCTCGAGTAGAGCTATAAATAGAGTTATTCGATAAATTACTAACCTTTATAACTAACTCCTCATCATTTAATTCTTTTGTGGACTCGATAATTACTGGATTTCTTTGTAAAGCTGATTTTAAAAAAGGCTGCCAGTCTATCACGCTTAAATCTCGACTTGCATAGAAAGCAAGATCAGCTGTGGTATGAGAGTTCCTCATATCATTTAATAAAGAGATAATATCTTCTCTTTTCATTCCGGTTTTAATTTTAATAGATTGAGTAGATATAAATTTCTTCTCTTCTTTTTTAGGAAGAGAAGGGTTTAAATGAATAAAATCAACAAGCGCTTCAATGATAGTAATTTTAGTTATCATGCTTTCGCAACAGTCAATTTTTTCCGCTAAATCCTTAAGACTATCTTTATCGTTATAAGAAATAGGATTATTTTTTAGATAATCAGATAGTTTAGTTAACTGGATGCGTTCTTTAATTGGATTTACAAAGAATTCATATTCATCAATTTGATCTAATAGTTTTTCATATGTTGAGCGCTCCGAAACTTTATAAGGACTTCCATGCTCATAGGAATAAGCTATCTCAATTGGAAGGTATTGTTCTTTACCATGGCGTAAATATTTTATCTGAAAACATTTTTGAAACTCCGTGCGCTCCCTAAGAAAGTTTCCTAATATTTCATAAGTAATATCAATTGTAGTAAATGTATGAAGTTTTTCACAAAAAATATCTAATTCATTTGGATTAATTGTTGCATCTGGATAATGCGTATGAATATAGCCGCTATTATTGGTGATTATAGTAACTTTTTCATTACGTAGTGCACGTTGTGCTTTTCCACTGAGATCTGTTCCATTAAACCACATATTCTTAGTTACCAATCGACGATTATTAGTGAGAATTCCATCGTTAATATTAATAAAGTTTTGAGAATGAAGTGGCGTAGCGATTAAAAAGATATCTTCTAGAGGGATCTCACAAATAATAAATAATGCAGCAGCGTATAAGGTGGACAATGAAACACATTCTCCCGCGCCAACGCGATAGTTTTCTTTTAAGCGAAAGGCATCCATTGCTTCAATGGTTTCGGTTTTCCAATATGGAATAATATTAGATGTATATTTATCTAAACCAAAATGTTTACGAATATCTAGTGTAAAATAATGCTTATCGCCTTCATAACCAAATAGCGCATTAGATTGGCTTAATGTATCTTCATTAATAAACGAAGAGAAACGTTTTATTTCATCTTCCTTGGTTGTTAAACCCCATGTATCAAGGTCTAAATTAAATTCATAGTTATCAATAATAAATTGTTTAAGTCTCTGTACTTTTTTATAAGGTTTCATGGTATCAATTTTTGAAAACCATTCATTTTCTTTCCACTCCCAGATAATAGGAGACATGATATTTGCAAGAACTAAGCTATAGAGTAGTTCAGGAAAAATAAATATTTCCATATCAGATAAAGAAATAGCGGATGAATATTTTTCTTGATCTATTTTTTTGATGGATGGAATAGAACTCATAACTATTCATAATAAACAAGTTGCTGAGCATTAAAAGTAAAAGCACCATTGTTTTTTTCTTGGTACCGTTGACCTCTTATTTTACGCATGATAGTTTGCTTACTTGTTACGAAACGGGGCGTAGCTCAGCCTGGCAAGAGCGCTACCTTGGGGTGGTAGAGGTCGCAAGTTCAAATCTTGTCGCTCCGACCAATTTATAAGAGCGTGTCTTTTATATCCTCTTCTATTATATCTTTATCCCACCAGCGCCCAGGTTGAATATCAATATATCTAATAAGCTTAGGAGTTAATTTATTTCCTCTTGCTTTTGGGTTTTTCATAGGGATATCAGAAGGTTTAAATTGTTGTTGATGAATTTTTTGGTTTTTTGCAGGCTTAAATTTAACAAATAGAGATTTAGGCGTTCCATCTGCAAGAAGAAGAAGTCTTGATTTTTCACTAGTACCAAGAAAATAATCTTTTTTCATCACAGTTCCACCAATAATAAATCTTTTTATGTAGGATACTGATTTATCGGAATAAACAACCGTATATTCTCTATCTCTATTGTATATTTCACAACGGATGAGGTTTTTGTCTACAAATAATTTTTCTGGTGGCGGCATAACTTGATATCTACCATTCCCAAATACAATTAGTAGTTTATCTAACGAAGAGCATTCTAGTAAAATCTCTCCTTTTACATTCGTACCAATATAACCATTCTCATCTTGACGTATCTGCAGTTCATTTGCTGTAAGCTCTCTAAGCTCAACAGTTTCAAAACCAGGTTCTATTTTATTTCCTACTATTTCTGTAAGACGAGGAAAGTCTTTCTTATAAGTCTTTTTTAATTCTTGAAGATAAATTTTAGTATACTCGTTAATATTTTTTAGGTTTTTTTCAACTTCTTCTAAATCTTGGAGAATTATATTAATATCTGCATTATTTTTCTCAATATCAAAAAGAGATATGCGTTTAATTTTAACACCTAAAAGCATTTCTATGTCATCTTTAATAATAGTCCTTTTAAGCAATTTAGAAAACGGTTTTAACCCTATCTCAACGGCATTAATAACTGCTTCATATGTTTTGCATTCTTCTATCTTCTTATAAATTCTATTTTCTATAAAAATTTGTACTAATGTTTTGTTATGAAAATCGTCTAGAAGTTTATTTCTTTTTAATTCTAATTCATTTTTAAGAATTTCTCTTAAGCGTTGAGTATTTTTCCATAATATCTCTGGAATAGAGGACTCTTTGGGTTTATTTTCTTCTAGATAAATTAATCTACTAGTAATACTGATTTCACATCTAGTGAATGCGTAAAGAGATTCAATAACCTTATCTTGATCTACTCCTGA